>JAEEGI010006612.1_pt1 | contig 26141 bp, 24 predicted proteins | sample 8958751 | NCBI WGS metagenome assembly JAEEGI01 (sample SAMN16246545, study PRJNA631951) | gut metagenome | biome: gut microbiome; feature: rumen; material: KS-attached | host: Bos | place: Iran: Karaj | collected 2018-10
GGCGATCTTCGCCGGGATCGCGTCCATCAGCACCGTGGAGGGATAGGCCGCGGTGTGGCCGGGGATGCACAGCCCCACGTTCTCTATGGGCGTGACCTTCAGCCCCAGGAAAGAGCCGTCCGGACGTTCGATGCGGAAGCCCTCGGGCATCTCGCGGCGGTGGTATTCGCGAATGTTCTCCGCCGCCTGCTCCAGCACTCTGAGAAATACCGGATCGGTTCTCTCATAGGCCGCGTCGATCTCCTCCCGGGAGACCTCCAGAGTGCGGAGGTCGGCTCCGTCAAATCGGCGGGTGTATTCGAACAGCGCCTCATCCCCGCGCTGTTCCACATCCGCTATGATCGAGCGCACTGTATCCGCGACGCCGCTTTTTTCCACGGTCCGGATGAAAAAATCCTTCAGGGGCGTCTGACCGTACCGGTATATCTTCATCATATGCCTTCGTCCTCCTTCAGCAGTCCCCCGAGCCTCGCGCACAGCTCCCGGATCTCGCCGCTGCGGAATTTATACCGCGCCTTGTTCGCAATGAGCCGCGCGCTGACCGGCACGACCGTCTCCAGGGGGGCGAGCCCGTTCTCCCGGAGCGTTTTCCCCGTCTCCACGATATCCACTATGACATCCGACAGGCCGACGATCGGCGCGAGCTCGATGGACCCGTTCATTTTGATGATGTCGATCGGACGGCTCCGCGCGGCATACCAGCGCCGGGCGATATTCGGATATTTCGTCGCCACTCTCAGTGTCCGGGACAGATCATCCCTGAACCCTTCGTACCCGGCGACGCACATGCGGCACCGGCCCATGCCGAGGTCGAGAAGCTCATAGACGTCGGGCCGGTATTCGAGCAGGATGTCCTTGCCGGCGACTCCGATGTCCGCCGCGCCGCGCTCGACATAGATCGCCACATCCGAGGGCTTGGCCCAGAAATACCGCACGCCCTTTTCTTCATTTTCAAAAATGAGCCTGCGGTTCGGCTCCCGAAGCGCCGGGCAGCCGTATCCCGCTTTTTCAAAGAGGTCGTAGACCTGCTCCCCAAGTCTGCCTTTGGGCAGGGCGATGTTGAGAGTGCGGTTCATCACGTCACCTCTTCCGTCTCGCGGCAGCGGATCTCCGCCTTTCCCTTGGGCTGGACCCGTACGGTTTTTCCTTCGGCGGCAAGCTCTTTCACACGCCCGGCTACGGCGGCGGGATCGCAGCCGTCCCCATACAGGAGGAGCGTATCCGCCTCGTATTCCCCCTCGCGGTCGATGAGCCGCTCCAGCTCGCTCAGATATACGGCGAAGCCGATGGCTGCGCCGGACTTTCCCATGCGGTTGAGGAGATGGTCGTACCGGCCGCCGGAGAGCACAGGAGCCGCGATCCCGTCCACAAAGCCCCGGAACAGGATCCCGTTATAATAATCGGTATCGTTCGTAACGGACAGGTCGGCCTCCACCCGGAAAGAGCCGAAGGTCTTCAGAAGCTGGCATACCGCGGCAAGCTCCTCCGCCGCCGCGCGCCCCGCCGCCGGCAGAGGCAGAGCCAGCAGCTGCGGAAGCGTCTCCTCCGCCGGGCCGCCCATAACGCAGAGCGCGGAGAAAAGCGCCTCCGCTTCGTCGGACATTCCGCCCTGCCGGCACAGCTCCCTGAGCGCGTGCGGGTTCTTCTCTCCGAAGGCGACAAGGATCTCTCCCGCCAGAGCGGGGGGCACGCGCCGGGCCTCAAGAAGGCCCGTCAGGATACCCATATGGGACACCTCGAGCACATATTCCTCCGAGATCGTCTCCAGACTCCTGGCCGCGAGCATCAGCACCTCGCCCATCGTGTAGAGATCCACGGTCCCGATGCACTCCAGCCCGGTCTGACGGATCTCCTGAAAGCCGTCGCCTCCCCGGGGGACGCGGTAGACGTTTTCCGTATACCAGACCTTGCGCATACGGTCGTCGCCGCGGGTATTCTTGATGATGGACAGCGTCACGTCCGGCTTGAGCGCCATGACCTGGCCGTTGATGTCGCTGAAGGTGAGGATCCGATCATCGGAAAGGAAATTCCGGTTGCGCGCGTACAGGTCGTATTCCTCAAACTTGCCGACCCTGTATCGCGTATAGCCGAAAGACTGGTACAGTCCCCGGAGCGTAAGCGATACCCGCTCGGCCGGAAGGAGAGACGCGTTCATGTGTTTTCCTCCCCGCTCAGCCGCTCCAGCACCAGCTTATATCCGCCCGCGCCGTAATTAAGGCTGTTTTTCACGCGGCTGATGGTGGCGGAGCTCGCCCCGGTCCCGGCGATCGTCTCGTGGTAAGTCCCTCCGGCCCTGAGCAGCCGGGCGACCTCCATCCGCTGAGACAGGGCCAGGACCTCCTTGACTGTGCAGAGGTCCTCGAAAAACCGGTAGCATTCCTCTACGCTCCGAAGCGAGAGAACGGCCCGGAAAAGATCATCGGTCTGTTCGCTGTGTATGAGAGCCATCGCGGCGCCCTCCCGGATCATCTGAAATAGTGTGTTTGCTATGCTATCACACTAAAGAACGAAAGTCAACACTTTGCCTTCCCGCTCCGGAGCTTTGCATCCGGCCTCGCGGGCGCAGACAGGCGCGGCCCCGAAGGGCCGCGCCTCTTATCTCCGGATCGGAGCAGTGTTTCCTTTGTCCGCGGGTCTGTTTTTTCAGCTTTCGCTTTCGAACGACGGCGCGTTCTCGCGCTCCATTTTCCTGAGTCTGCGCATGATGGAGATCAGCAGCGGCACGGCGATGACCATCGTCAGGATATCCGACGCGGCCTGCGCGTTCATAAGTCCGGCCAGGCCGAACACCTCGTTGAGGATGATCATGCTCGGGATCAGGCAGAGCACCTGGCGGGACAGCCCCAGGATCGTCGCCCCCAGCGGGCGGCCGGTGGCCTGAAAGATCCCGTTGATGATCATGACCCATACATGGAACGGGAGCACCGCGCACTGGACCCGTACCATATAGGTCCCTATACGGAGGATCTCGCTGTCGTTCACCGTAAACGCGCCCACCACATCGGGCGCCAGGATAAACAGCAGAGAGCCGAAACCGATGCAGATGCACAGCCCGATCAGCGACGTGAGCCAGAACGCGTTTCGCACCCGCTTATAATCCTTTGCTCCGTAGCAGTAGCCCGCGATGGGCTGGAAGCCCTGGCCGAAGCCCATGACCATGGAGCCCACGAACATCATCACGCGGTTGGACACGGACACGGCGGCCAGCGCCGAGTCGCCGTAGCTTCCGGCGTATTTGTTGGTGACCACCGACGCCACGCTCATCAGGCTGGCGCGCAGAAACGTGGGCAGGCCCATCCGGGCCACCTCCCGGTAGATCGACGCTTTGGGCGTGAACAGTTTGGGAGAGATACGGATCAGCGTCTTCCCCCGCAGGAACGGGGAGAGCAGGACCACAAAGCTCACCACCTTGGAGAGCGCCGTGGCCGCCGCCGCTCCGGCCACCCCCCAGTGGAAAGCAAAAATGAACAGCGGGTCCAGCAGCAGATTCACGACGCAGCCCGAAACCATGCCGATCATGGAATAGGTGGTGCTCCCCTCCGCGCGCAGCGTCTGGCTGAAGCAGACCTCGCCGGCGGTGAAGGGTACGGAAAAGAGGATAAAGGTAGCGTACTGGATCGAGTACGGCCGGATGTTTTCCGTGGCGCCCAGGAGCATGACCAGTGAGCTCCGGAACAGGAAAGCCAGCGCTCCGAGCGCGCTGATCACCGCCATGGCGGTGAAGGTGGTCGTGGACGCCACGCGGGAGGCCTCTTCGTCCCGTTTCGCGCCCAGAAGACGGGAGATATAGCTCGCCGCGCCCATGCCGAAGCCCATGCCCAGCGCGCGGATAAAATGCATCAGCGAGTTGTTTACGCCTACCGCCGCCGTCGCCGCCGTGCCGAGAGTGCTGACAAAATACGTGTCCGCCAGATTATAAAACGAGTCGATCAGCGTTGAGAGCACCATAGGCAGCGCCACGATGGGAAGGACCTTTATGATGGGGTCCTCCAGCATCATGCGGCGCCGTTCCGCTCTTGCCGCGGCCTGGTCCAGATCTTTTGTCTTCATTGTATCGCCTTCTTTACTGCTTTCAGGGTATCCTTCCTTCGCGCGCATCGGACGCGGCCTTTATGTCACCAGCAGCCCCCACAGGGGGATCGTGATCAGCGAGATCAGCGTTGAGACCGTGACCAGATCCGCCGCGTATTCCTCTGCCCGGTGGTAGCGGGAGGCCAGAACGGCTACCGTGGCTCCCACCGGCATTGCCGAGAGCACCGCCGCCGCACCGGCCGCCAGGGGGTCGGTCCGGGAGAGGAGGCAGCCCAGCCAGAGCGCCGCCGGGAAGAGCAGCAGTCTCACCGCGGTGAGAAGGATGACGTCTTTGTCGAGAAAGTCTCTCCCATGAACATGGGAGATCATCATCCCCACCATAAACATGGACATTCCCGTGGTGCAGCGGCTGATGCTCTCTACCGCCGAACGGAGCGCTCCGGGAAGGCGCAGCCCCGTAAGCATCAGCGCAAGACCGAGGAAAACCGCGATCATACAGGTGTTGGAAAAGAGCTTTTTTACCGAACCCTTTCCTCCTCCGCCGGAAAACCAGCTGAGCCCCACCGTCCACATGACGATCCTCTGCGGGATCAGGAAAACGGAGGCGAGCAGAACTCCTTCCGCTCCCCAGATCCCGCCGGCGACCGGTATGCCCAGAAAGCTGGCATTGGAGCAGATCAGGGTATATTTCATCACCGCCCGGCGGTCGGGATCCATGTTTTTAAAAAGGATCTTTCCCAGCACGAGGGCCAGGATCTGCCCCGCCAGAGAAATCGCAAAAATCTGAAGTGTTCTTCCCGCCATGTCCCGCGTCAGTTCGATTTGGAAGGAGGAAAGTATATTGCAGGGCAGGATCAGGTCCACCATCAAAGTGGAAAAGTCCCGCTGAAACTCTTCTCCCACCAGTTTCCGGCGGAAAAACACGCCGGCCAGGACCAGCAGGAATATCTGCCCCTGCAGTTCGATCAGGGTGCGAAAATCAACCATCTTTCTCTCTGTGCGTTCTGGCCATTGCCCGACGCCGCCTCTCTTTCGCCGTGATGTGTCACGCGGGCGGGAGATCCGTTTCGGAACGGACCGGAGCCGCGGCCCTTAGGCCGCGGCTCCGGGGAGTCCGGAGTTCCTCCGCCCGCTGCCCGCTCAGCCCAGCGGTTTTCCGTCGTAGCCCAGGCCGAAGCCGAAATCATACGCGCTGCCGCACTCGTCCACATGCACCTCCAGATCGAAGGGCTTGTCCTCACAGTGCTTTTCCACGGTCTCCATGTCCCTGGGCATCTGGATGGGCAGCCGGCCCCGGGGCGCGTATCTGCCGAAGATCACGTCCAGCACAGCGGAGCGGGACACGCCGAAGTCGGCGATCAGCGCGTCGACGGAGCGCTCGAATTCTGATACCACCATCGGGTTGGAGAGCGTCTCCACCACGATGACGGGCTTGTTCCCCATGACCTCGCGGCAGCGCAGGATGTTGTCCAGATCCGCCTCGTTCCAGCAGGTGTTTGTCTTGCCCTTATAGCTCCGGTCGGGCGAGCTCTCGCGCCAGTCTCCGCCGGCAATGGAGTGTTCCCTGGCCGCCTCGGCGGTATAGGGCCGATACTGCAGCGTGACGGGCACATAGCCGTTTCCTCCGGCCTCGCGGTCCTCCTTCAGATAACCGGTGGAGGCGGGGCTCTCGGCGAAAACAATGGCCGCGTCGGCTTCCGCGGGGTCCGTGACTCTTGTGCCGTAGCGCGCGATGATCTCGTCGGGGACGGGATCCGCGTCGTATGCCGGGAGCCTGTCGCGCATGAAGCTCACCGACGGCCCGACATGCCGGACCGGGACATAGATCTTCAGGCCCTCTGCCAGCGGCAGGGTCCCGCCCCGGTTCTTGAGCAGCACCACGCTCCTGCACTGGGCCTCGTATCCGTGGCGCGTGAATTCCTCGCACCCGACGATCTTCTCGCTCTCGGCCGGGTCCAGATAGGGATCCTCGAACAGGCCGCAGCGGAAAATGTTCACCAGGAGCCGGCGCGCCGCCTCCTCCATTCGCGCGCGCATGGCCTCCTCGCCGATGCGCTCACAGCCCAGCCGGTACGCCTCCAGGATCGGCCGCGGGTCATCGTTGCCGCCGAACTGGTCCACTCCGTTGAGGATGCAGATCAGATGGCGCTCGGCCTCGGAAACGCCGTCCATATTGTGGCAGCGGCTGCCGAAGCTGTCGATCTCGGGGTCGGGATCCCTGGTGATGTCCCAGTCTGTGCACACGACTCCGTCGTAGCCCAGTTCGCCGCGCAGCCGGTCGCGGATCAGGTATTCGCTGTAGGAATTGCCCACGTTGCGGCCGTATTTCCTGTCCACGCCCCAGCTCACCGTATAATACGGCATCACGGCGGACGCGCGTTTTGTGGGGCCGTCCAGGGCGAACGCGGCCTCTGTGAAGGGTTTTTCGTGCTCGGCGGCGTTGTCCGCGGGATACACCGCGTATTTGCCGAAGGCGTAGTGGGCGTCGCGCCCCCCCTCTCCGGTGCCGCCGCCCGGCCAGTGCTTGACCATCGTGTTCACGCTGTCCTTCCCCCAGCCGTCGGGGCTGCCCTCCGTGGTCTGCATGCCGTCACAGTAGGCCTTTACCAGCGCCTTTGTGCTCGCAAGATCCTCGCCAAGCGTATCCATGAAGCGCATCCAGCGCGGTTCCGTGCACAGGTCGATCTGCGGGCCCAGCGCCGTGGTGATCCCAAGCGCGCGGTATTCCAGCGAGGCGTCATGGGCAAACTGCCGCACCACATCGGGATCGAAGCAGGCGGCAAAGCCCACGCCCTCGGGCCACTTGCTCACGTCGTCCCCGGCGCTCTTGTATTCCGCGGCGCTGCTCCTGGCTCCGCTGCGCGGATCGGAGGACAGGTTGACGGGTATGCCGTGGGGCTGGCTCTCCGCCGCGCGCTGCAGCTCATTGGTCCAGCGCGCGGCGGTAGCCGCGTTCTGCACCATGACCATCAGGATGTGGCGGATGTGATCGCGCTCGATGAACTGCCGCTGCTGGTCGGAGAGCGTATGGGCGGGGCATCCGGCCTCGTCAAAAGACTTTCCGCCGTAGGTCCCTCCGAAGGGCATGCCCGGCCTGGGCGGGACCATCTGATGGGGAGAGTAGAGCATAAGTCCAGCGATCTCCTCAATCGACAGCCGCGAGGCCAGGTCCGCGGCCCGCTCCTTCGCGTCCAGCCTCCAGTCCTCATAGGGAAGGAGCTCTCCCGAACGTTCCAGATCCTTAAACAGCAGTCCGTCCTTTTCCAGCAGCTTCACACCGCTCGATTCATGCCAGCTCAGGGTTTTTCCCCCCTCCTGGACAAGCCGGCGGACTCCTTCGAAAACGGTCTCTTTCCTATCCATTCGCGTCAGCCTCCCTTTCTGTCATTGTCGCTTCTCCGCCCAAATCCCCGGGCAGGGAAAATACCACGGGCAGGAAATTATACAGTCCCGTGCTCCAGGCCTCATAGGTGTGCCGGGCGTCCCGGATCTCCGTGAACGCCGCGTTTTTCCCGTCGGTCAGGCTCTCCGTCAGTCTTACCAGCTCCGCGTAAAACGCTCTGTGGCCGTAAAGCATAGTGTCCTTTGAGCCGATGCTGTTATAGAAATACCGGATCGGCCGTCCGGCTGCGGCCGCTCCGTCGATGATGCGGGACAGGCGCAGCGCGGCCTCTCCGCCGCCCGAGAAGCACCCGAACCAGCCGAAAAGATCCACGCACTCGGGGATGAAGGAGGTGAACGCGTAGATCGACCCCATGGAAAGCCCCGCATAGGCGAAATGATCCCGGGCGCGCATCATGCCCTCGAGCGTAGGCTCCTCCGCCCAGGTGGAATAGGTTTCCATCAGAAGCGGCAGGATATACTCTCTCATTTCAAAGAGGAACTGTTTTTCGTCCACCACACGGTAATAATTGCCCAGGTTCTCATTGTCACGGTAAAAGCACGGGGTCGCTACGATCATTTTCCCGCACCGTCCGTCCGCCATCATGGAGTCAAGCAGGTCCGTGGTATATACATAGTCCTCATCGGGATAGCGGTAGTCCTGCGGCTCGGCCAGCCAGTAACGCTCCGTACAGCCCATTCCGTGCACGAGCACCAGCAGATCGTACTTTTCCGCCGGGTCATAGCCGTACGGCAGATAAACGACCATCTGCTTCTCAATCCTTGACGGCTCCCTCCCCGGCTGATCCCTGTAATCCGCGGCCGTGTAGGAAAGCGTCTCCAGCCGTCCGGGGCGGTCGCTCGACACGAACAACTCCCGGGGCAGGATCTCATCGAGAAACACCGGCTCGGAACCGCAGAGCGTGCAGCGCCCGTCAAGATAGGTATGGGGGACCGGGGCGCCGCAGCGGACACACAGGCGGGTTTCCGCGTCGTGGCCGGGATGACCGCACTTCTCTCCGCATCGGGCGCACACGCCGTCTTCCCACTCGTCGTGAGCGCAGATCTCACCGCAGTCCGCGCATACGCCGTGTTCCCAGCTCAGATGCGGGCATGGGGTGGGCGACGGGGTGCTCGTGGGCTTCGGGCTCGGGCTTGGGGTCGGCTCCGCGGCCGGTGCTGCCGTCGGCTCCGGCGCGCTCTCGGGAGCGCTCCTCGGCCGCGCGACACAGCCGGAAAGCAGCAGCAGCGCCGCCAAAAGACCCGCGGCCCGCCGCACAGTTCCCTGTTTCACGCTCTTACCTCCCCCGCCGGGACCGGTTCCGGCGATCCGTTCGGCTTCATCATCTCTGTGTTTGTGCGGTATCGCTGTTTTTCTCATAGGTCAGGAACCGGTACCGGATCCCGTTTTCCTCCATCTCCGGCCCCTCCTCCGCTACGGTCCATTCCGGGTCCAGATCCAGATTGGGAAAGAAGCTGTCCGACTCCGGCCGCGCGTCTATCTTCGTGACGAACACGCGCGTCATAAGCGGGAAAAGCTGCCGGTACACGCTCGCTCCTCCGATGACGAAACAGCGCCCGCTGCGCTGCGCCGCCGCGGCGGCCTCTTCGCTCGTGCGGACGACTTCGGCTCCGGGGATCTCGGCGAGGCTGCGGGTCAGCACGATGTTGTGCCGGCCCGGAAGCGGCTGTCCTCCGGGGAAATCGGCGAGCGTTTTCCGGCCCACGATCACGGCGGCGGAGCCGGTGACCTCCCGGAAATGCCTGCGGTCGGAGCGCACCACTACGGGCTGAGTGCCGCCCGATCCGATGCCCCAGTCGGAGTAAACGGCTACGATGGCTTCCATTCGGTCACTCCGCCACCGGGATCTTCCCGGTGAAGTCCGAGTACTCGTAGTTTTCCAGCGAGAAGCTGTCCACCGTGAAGCTGTAGAAATCGGTCACCGTGGGATCGATCGTGAATTTCGGCGCTTTTTTCGGCTCGTTGGCGATGATCTCCTCAATGGCGGGCACATGGCGGTCGTAAATGTGCGCGTCCGCGATCACATGCACCAGCTCTCCGGCCTCCAGCCCGGATACCTGCGCCACCATCATGAGCAGCACGGAGTACTGCACCACGTTCCAGTTGTTGGCGGCCAGCATATCCTGGGAGCGCTGGTTGAGGATGGCGTTGAGACGGTTGCCCGATACATTGTAGGTCATGGAATACGCGCAGGGATACAGGGCCATCTCCGAAAGATCGGCGAGGGTGTACAGGCTCGTGATGATCCGGCGGGAGGCGGGGTTATGCTTCAGATCCCAGAGAACTTTGTCGATCTGATCCATATCTCCTTCGGGGTAATGATGCTTCACTCCCACCTGATAGCCGTAGGCTTTGCCGATGGAGCCGGTCTCGTCGGCCCACGCGTCCCATACATGGGAGTTGAGGTCGTGAACGTTGTTGCTCTTTTTCTGCCAAATCCAGAGGATCTCGTCCACGGCCGATTTCCAGTAGGTGCGCCGGATCGTCAGGATGGGGAACTCCTTTGACAGATCGTAGCGGTTGACGATCCCGAATTTTTTCACTGTGTGGGCGCTGGTCCCGTCTTCCCATTTTGGCCGTACCTGACGGTCCGTGTCCCAGATCCCGTTTTCCAGGATGTCCCTGCAGTTTTGTATAAAGATCTCGTCTGCTCTGCTCATGCAATTGCCCTGCCTTTGTCTTACGTTTATTTGTATGATTTTACAGGAAAACTCTTCCCGTTTCAAGCCTCTGCCGGAAGCGGAGAAGAAAAAGGAGAAATGGTAAAAATTACCATTTCTCCTTTTTCCGTTCTCCGTTTTACTGCTTTTTCTGCAGTTCCTCGAGGATCTTGGTCAGCAGTTCCTCCGCGGTGGGCGCGGGCTCTGCCGCGGGTTCGGCCGCGGCGGCGGCTTCTTCCTCAGCCTTTTTCTTCGCCTCGGCGGCAGCCTTGGCCTTGTTGAACGCCTTGACGATCAGAAATACGACCAGAGCGACCAGCACGAAATCCAGGATGGTCATCAGCAGTGTGCCGAAGCCCAGAGTAATGGCTTCCTTGACCACTTCGCCGGCTTCATCCAGAACAGGCTCGCGAATCACGACATTCAGCGCGGTCATATCCCGGGCGCCGATCAGGTAGCTGATGAAGGGCATCAGTATGTCGTTGATCAGCGAGGTCGTGATCTTGCCGAAGCTGCCGGCGATGATCACGCCGATGGCCATGTCCAGCACGTTGCCGCGGGCGATGAACTCCTTGAATTCTTTGATAAAGTTCTTCATTTCTCTGCCTCCCTGTTATTGGTTGATTTACTTCTTTTTCTCGAGTCTGGAGGTCCCGCCCATGTAGGGGCGCAGCACCTCGGGGATCGTTACGGAACCGTCTTCCTGCAGGTGGTTCTCAAGGAAGGCGATCAGCATGCGCGGAGGAGCCACCACGGTATTGTTCAGCGTGTGCGCCAGATAGGTTTTGCCGTCCGCTCCCCGGACCCGGATACGCAGGCGACGGGCCTGGGCGTCTCCCAGGTTGGAGCAGGAACAGACCTCAAAGTATTTCTGCTGGCGGGGGCTCCAGGCCTCGATATCACAGCTCTTGACCTTCAGGTCCGCGAGATCGCCGGAGCAGCACTCGAGCTGGCGGACGGGGATCTCCAGCGAGCGGAAAAGCTCTACGCTGTATCGCCACATCTTTTCATACCAGTCCATGCTCTCCTCGGGCCGGCAGACCACGATCATCTCCTGCTTCTCGAACTGGTGGATACGGTATACTCCGCGCTCTTCGATGCCGTGGGCGCCTTTTTCCTTGCGGAAGCAGGGGCTGTAGCTGGTGTAGGTGATGGGCAGATCGCTCTCGGGGATGATCTGATCGATAAAGGAGCCGATCATGGAGTGCTCGCTGGTTCCGATGAGATACAGATCCTCTCCTTCGATCTTGTACATCATCGCGTCCATCTCCGCGAAGGACATGACGCCGTTGACCACCGCGCCGCGGATCATGAAGGGCGGGATGTGATATACGAAGCCCTTATCGATCATAAAGTCACGGGCGTAGGCCAGCACCGCGGAGTGGAGCCGCGCGATGTCCCCCTTCAGGTAATAAAACCCGTTGCCGGCCACCCGGCGGGCAGCGTCCAGATCGATGCCGTTGAAGCTCTCCATAATGTCGGTATGGTAGGGGACCTCGTAGGGCGGCACCACGGGCTCGCCGAAGCGCTGTACCTCCACATTGCAGCTGTCGTCCGGGCCGATGGGCACGCTGGGATCGATCATCTGCGGGATGGTCATCATCCTCTTCGTGAGCTCCGCGTCCAGTTCGGGCTCCAGCTTTTCCAGCTCGGCCAGCCGTTCGGCCTCGCGGGCTACCTCGGCCTTGACCTCTTCCGCCTCGGCGAGCTTCGAGGGGTCCTTCTTGGCCTGGCCCATCAGCATACCGATCTTCTTGGACAGGGCGTTGCGGTTGGCGCGAAGCTCGTTGGCCTCGGTTTTCGCGGCGCGCAGTTTCGCGTCCAGCTCCAGCACCTCATCGACCAGCGGCAGCTTTTTGTCCTGGAACTTTTTGCGGATGTTCTCCCGCACCGCCTCGGGGTTCTCCCTCACAAATCTGATATCAAGCATGGCTGTTTTCTCCCTCTGTCATTTCTTTCCATGGTTTATCCATTTTGATCAGCGCGTTCATCAGCGCCTCGCGGTCGTCGGCGGAATAGAACTCCAGGGAGATCCTCCCTTTGTTTCCGCCTGTCAGCCGGACCGCCCGCCCCAGAGCGTCGGACAGTCTCCGCTCTGCCTCCCGGGCATAATCGACGGGACCCGGGTCCTTCTCCGGCCGCTCCTTTTCGCCCCTGAGCATCGAGGCCGCCAGCTTCTCGGTCTGGCGGACGGACAGGCCGCGCCCGATCACCTCTTCGGCGGCCCTGCTCTGCCGGTCGGGTTCCTTGAGCGACGCGAGCGCGCGGGCATGTCCCGCCGAGAGGCTGCCGTCGGACACAAGGCGCTGCACGGCGGGGCACAGGCTCAGCAACCGCAGGGCGTTGGCGACGGCGGGCCGGGACTTCTGCACGCGGCGCGCGGCCTGTTCCTGAGTGAGCCCGTACTCGTCCATCAGCTTGCGGTACCCGTTGGCCTCTTCCATGGGATTCAGATCCTCGCGCTGCAGGTTTTCCACCAGCGCCAGTTCCGTCGCCAGCTGGTCGTCCGCCTCGACGATGCGCACGGGGACCTCTCTCAGCCCGGCCTGCCGCGCCGCCCTCCAGCGGCGTTCTCCGGCGATGATCTGGTAAAACCCACGGTCCAGCGCGCGGACGGTTATGGGCTGGAGCAGTCCGTATTCGCGGATCGATTCCGCCAGCGCCTCCAGCGTCTCCGGGTCAAACTCCCTGCGCGGCTGGTCCTTCCTCGGTTCCAGCTTCGCGATGGGCAGCGTCGTCGCCTCCTCGCTCTCAAGGACATTTCTCTCTTCCCCGAAAAGGGCGCTGAGCCCCGTCCCCAGACGGGAGGGTTTTTTATCCGCCATGATCTCCCTGCCTTTCCAGAAATTCCTTCGCCGCGTCCCTGTATGCCCGGGCCCCCTTGGAGCTGCCGTCATAGGCCGTCACCGGCTTCCCGTGGCTGGGCGCTTCGGCCAGGCGCACGTTTCTCGGGATCACCGTGTCATACACCCGGTCTCCGAAATACCGCCTCAGCTCGTCGGCCACCTGTGCGGAAAAGCTCAGGCGTTTGTCGTACATGGTCAGCAGGATCCCTTCTATATAAAGGTTCCTGTTCAGCCTGCGGTTCGCGAGCTTCACGGTGGTCGTCAGATCCGCAACGCCCTCCATGGCGTAATACTCGCACTGCAGCGGTACCAGCACGCTGTCGGCCGCGGTAAGCGCGTTGATCGTCAGCATCCCCAGAGAGGGAGGGCAGTCAATGAAAATATAGTCGTAGTCGCAGCGCAGCTCCTCCAGCGCGTCCCGCAGCCGGTATTCTCTGCGCGGGTCCTCGGCGAACTCCACCTCCGCCCCCGCCAGATCGCTGTTGGCAGGGATCAGGTCGGCCCAGGGCTGGCGTACCACGGCATCCGAGGCAGGGGACGATCCGGTCAGAACATCATGAGCCGACGGGCTGCTCCGCTTGGAAACGCCCATCCCCGAGGTGCTGTTCCCCTGAGGATCGCAGTCGACCAGCAGGACCTTCCGGCCCAGAGCGGTCAGCGCGGCCGTCAGATTCACGCAGGTGGTGGTCTTTCCCACGCCGCCCTTCTGGTTGGCGATGGCGACGACCTTGCCCATGGATCCCCCTCCTTCTTTGTTGTCGGTTCGTTCATTATAATGTCGCCGGCCCGGTTTTGCAACCGAAATCGTGTTTCACGTGAAACATTTCCCCGTTTTCGCCCTCTGTTTCACGTGAAACAGGCGAACAGGCCGCTTGAGCGCATGTTTACATAACTTCTGCCACACTATACCTTGTGTCTGCCGCCGGTTCCGGACACAAGCGTATACAAATTTCCTTTGGAAAAGTGAAAAAAGTGCTTGCAAATTCAAGGGTTCTTCTGTATAATAACAACCCGCGGGTCACAAGACCGCAGTATTTATAGGAGGAGGTGGCTAACAGAATGGCCAACATCAAGTCTTCGGCCAAGCGTGTCCTCGTAAGCAGAGCACAGGCCGCGCGCAACAAGGCGGACAAGTCCGAGCTCAAGACTACCATCAAGAAATTCACCGCTGCGCTGGCGGAGGGTGACCGGGATAATGCCGAGGCTGCCTATAAAGCCGCTGTCAAGTCTGTCGACCGCGCAGTGTCCAAAGGGCTGATCCACAAGAACAACGCGGCCCGCAAGAAATCCAAGATGGCTGCGAAGATCAATTCTCTGGGCGAATAACTCAATTACCTGCGGCGCAGCCTGAAAAGGCTGCGCTGTTTCTTTTTTCCGGCACCGGAAACCCTCCCGATCGGGCCGTCCGCCCGTATGAAAGGAGCCAATGATGGAAAAGACGCCGAAACCCCTTATGATGCTTATCAATCCCTCGTCCGGCCGCTCCGTCTCCGAGCCCATGCTGGGCGCTGCCGTCGCCCCGTTCTGCCAGGCCGGCTACGCGCCCACCGTGTATTTCACCACAGGGCCGGGCAGCGCCACATCCCTGACCGCCGCACACGCGCCGGAATATCCCCGGCTGGTCTGCCTGGGCGGCGACGGGACTCTTTCGGACGTAGTCACCGGCCTTATGCTGCTCAAGCCGGAGCAGCGTCCCCATATCGGATATATCCCTATGGGCACCGCCAACGACGTGGCCGCCACGCTGGGGCTTCCCATGCGGCAGCCGCAGCGCGCCGCGGAGAAGATCCTGAACGGATCGCCTCTCGACTACGACGTGGGAGAGATGATCGGAGTCGGCTATTTTACCTATATCGCCGCTTTCGGCGCTTTTACCGAGGTCAGCTACAGAACCGACCAGGATCTGAAAAAAGCGCTGGGGCATCTGGCCTACGTGATCGAAGCCGTTTCCTCTCTTGCCGCCATCAAGAGCTATCACGCGCTGGTGGAGCACGACGGCGGGACTATAGAGGGCCGCTTTATCTACGGCGCGGTGTCCAACGCCGTCAGCGTCGGAGGCGTGATGAAGATCGATCCGTCGCTCGTCAACCTTTCCGACGGCAAAATGGAAGTGCTCCTGGTCCGCGAGCCGGCATCCCCCGCCGAGCTCAACTCCATCGTCTCGGGCGTGATTACCAAGGACTACTCCTCCAGCCCCTGCCTGACTCTTCTCCAAAGCGAAAATGTGAGCTTCACCTTCGACGAGTCCGTTCCCTGGACCCGCGACGGGGAAAACGGCGGGCGTCATGTCACGCTGGACCTGCGCTGCCACTCCCACGGCGTGCGGATCTATCGCTGAGCCGTTTTTGCAGGCTTCCGGCCGCGGACTGCAGAAATTCCTTGCAATTCCTGCTGAAGCAGAGTATAATGCGTGAAAAATGCAATTTTGACCCCGGCAGATTTCTATTGAGGCCCGTTTATCGCGCCTCAGCAAAAAGAGGAGGAGAAGAAAGATGAAAAAGACACTGGCGCTTATCCTGGTTTTGTGCATGGCGCTGGCTCTGTGCGCCTGCGGCTCCGCCAAGAAGGAACTGGCCTTCACCACAGGCGGCGACCAGGGCACCTATTACGCCTTCGGCGGCGTCATGGCGCAGAAAATCTCCGAGACGACCGGCACCAAGGTGACGGCCATCACGTCCGGCGGCTCCAAGGCCAATATCGAGGCCCTGCAGGCCAACGACGCGCAGTTCGGCTTTGTCCAGTCCGACGTTATGGCGTACGCCTACAAGGGCACCCGCCTGTTTGAGAAGGCTGTGACGGATTTCTCCACGGTGGCGGCTCTGTATATGGAGCAGGTCCAGATCGTGACGCTGGATCCCTCGATCAAGACCGTGGCGGATCTCAAGGGCAAGAACGTCTCCATCGGCGCGGCCGGTTCCGGCGTCTACTTCAACGCCATCGACGTGCTGGGCGTTTACGGTCTGAGCGAGACGGACATCAACCCCACCTACCAGTCCTTCGGCGATTCCGTCGAGGCCCTGCAGGACGGCAAGATCGACGCGGCCTTCGTCGTGGCCGGCGCTCCCACCAACGCGGTGACCTCTCTGGCTACCACCAAGAAGGTCTACCTGGTGAGTCTGGACGACGAGCACATTGACTCCCTGATAGCCGGATCTCCCTATTACACCAAGTACGTGATCCCCGCCGACGTTTACGGCACGGATGAAGACGCCACCACGGTGGCCGTCGGAGCCGTGGTCATCGCCCGCGACGACGTGAGCGACGAAGACGTCTACAACTTCGTCTCCGCCGTGTTCGGGAACCTGGATAACCTGGCCCACGCCAAGGCCGCGGAGGTCTCCCTGGAGTTCGCCACCTCCGTGACGGACGTCCCGTATCACTCCGGCGCCGCCAATTATTTCGCCGAGCAGGGCTACGTCGTTCCAATCAAGTAAAAAGAGCTTGAGTATCACGGGCCCGCCTCCTCAGGACGCGGGCCCGCATTCGTTATTTCCCGAATGCCGCGGTCTCCGGGCCCGGCATGAGAAAGGACCACCCCTATATGGCAGACAAAGATAAACGTCGCGATCCTTCCGCGAACCCCGCTCCGGAGCCGGAAGAGGCTGTCGGCTCCGCCGCGGACGTGGAAGCGGTGATGAAAAAATACGACCGCGAGTCCAACACCCGGATCTGGGAGGGGGCGCCGCGGCAGGTCATGCGTTTTCTGGCCGCAGCCTTCTCTCTCTACTGCATGTGGGAGACGCTGTTCAGCACGCTGATGCCGGAGGTCCGGCTGAACATCTTTCTCGGCTGCGTGCTGATCATGGGCTATCTGAATTACCCTGTCTCCAAGCAGCATGTTCGCGTCAACACCCTTCCCTGGTACGACGTATTGCTGATGCTCGCGGGCTCCTTCGGTTTTTTCTGGTTCGCGGCTCACGCGCAAAGCATCATCCGGCTGGCCACCACCGTGACCTCCGACCCCAAAATGGTGGCGATGGCCGTGGTGTCCATCCTGTCCTACATGGAGCTGTGCCGCCGCTGTGTGGGTATCCCCATTCTGTGCGTAGTGGGGTCCCTGATGGCCTACACCTTTTATAATGTACGTTTCGGCAAGGTGATCTACGACCTTTTCTATACCACCACCGGCATGATGAACACCCCCATCAATGTCTGTGCCAAATACATCGTCGTATTCATCATTTTCGGGGCTTTCCTGGAGCGTACGGGGATCTCTCAGTTTTTCATCAACCTCGCCAACGCCCTGGTGGGACGCTATTCCGGCGGTCCGGCCAAGGTGGCCGTGATCTCCTCCGCTCTGTGCGGCATGGTATCCGGCTCCAGCGTGGGCAACACCGTCACCACCGGCTCGGTCACGATCCCGATGATGAAGAAAACGGGCTACCAGGCGGAATTCGCTGGCGCCGTGGAGGCGGCGGCCTCCACCGGAGGCCAGATCATGCCTCCTGTCATGGGCGCGGCGGCGTTCCTTATGGCCGAGTACATGGGCATCCCCTACAGCCAGGTCGCCCTTCGGGCGATCCTCCCCGCGGTGCTGTATTTCACCGGTATTTTCATCGTAGTCCACCTGGAGGCCCGGCGCCTGCATCTGAGCGGCATTCCGGCGGAGGAGCTGCCGCGTATCGGCGCGCTGCTGCCCAAGCTGTACCTGCTCACGCCCCTGATCGTGCTGGTGTGGCTGGTATCCACCAACACGCGGACCATGCAGTTCTCCGCGGCCATCGCCATTCTCGTGGCCATCGGCGTAGGGCTTGTGAACAACGTCGTCACGAAGGTGACACGCAGCGCGGACGACTCCGACAACCTGACCCCGTCCAAGTTCATCGACGCCCTTGAGGCCGGGGCGAAAAGCTCTCTCACCGTGGCGGTCGCCTGCGCCATGGCCGGGCTCGTGGCCGGCTGCGTCACCTCCACGGGTCTCGCCTCCAAGCTGATCTCCGCTATCGTGGCGGTGTCCGGCGGGCGGGTGCTCATCGCTCTGTTCTTTACGATGCTTTGCTGCATCGTGCTGGGCATGGGCGTACCCACCACGGCCAATTACTGCATCATGGCTTCCACCTGCGCTCCGATCCTCATCGCCATCGGGGTCCCCACGGTCGCCGCTCACTTCTTCGTGTTCTATTTCGGCATCGTGGCGGATATCACCCCGCCCGTGGCCCTGGCCGCCTATGCCGGCTCCGCCATCGCCAAGGCCCCGCCCATGAAGACGGCGTTCAACGCCACCAAGCTCGCCATCGCGGCGTTCATAGTTCCCTATATGTTCGCGCTCAATCCCGCCATGATCCTGGTGGATACGGGTTTTGCCGAAGTCCTGCTCATCTCCGTGACCTCAATGGTCGGCATGTTCGGTCTGGGCATGGGACTTGAGGGCTATTACCGCGGGAAGCTGTCGGTTTTCGGCCGGCTGCTGGCGCTCGCCGGCGGCCTGTGCCTGATCTATCCGGGCACGCTCACCGATATCGTCGGGACCTTTGTCGTCGGCGCGATCATCTTCATCCGGCTGATCCGGGAAAGACGCGCCTCCGCGGCGGCGTAAACCTCTGATATCTCCGCTCCCGGACGGAAAGACGGGGGACCGCAATATAGCGGTCCCCCGTCTTTCCGTCTCGCGGTCCCCCGCGCGGCCTCACATCCTGAACAGTCCCCCGCGCAGCAGCTCCCCGGCTATGTCCTCGAGCAGGTCGGGATCGGCTCCGGTGCGAAGGAAGGTCTCCGTAATGCTCGTCAGCGCCGCAGCCACATAATCCGATGCATAGGGGCGCATCTCCTCGCGCACACACGCGGAAAAGCACCCGCAGCGCTCAAAGCTCTCTCTCAGCGCGTCACGCAGAAGCCCCATCATCCGATTGGCCGCCAGACACCGCAGCATGGCCTCCTGCCTTATCACGTAGCGGCTGTAGCTCCGGCACAGGACACCGAGCGTGTCCTCGGCGGTTTCCCCGCCTCCCGGCGCGCCGCAGCTGTCCCCACTGAGCAGAAACGCCACCACATTCTCCCGCGAGCGGAACTGCGTATAGAAAGTCTGCCGGGACACCCCGGCCAGCCGGCAGACCGCCGCCACCGATATATCCTCAAAGGGCCGCGACTCCATCAGGGAGCGCATAGCCTCGGCGATCTGAAGGCGGGACGCCCGCATGGCGCTGTTTCTCACCGGATCCATGAGCTCTTCTCCGTTCTTGAAGAAATTGTGAACAATTGAAAAACCGCTTGACAACTGTCCAGTCTGTGCTATTATCATAGCAGAAAGTGGACAGTTGTCAAGTTCCGATCGCTCCCCGCGGGGGAGAGTTTTTTTGGCCACGGCTTAGCACTCACATCTCAAGAGTGCCAGTTTCAAGGAGGTTTTCTTTATGACTATTCTTCCCACCTATAATATGCTTCTGGTCCCCGACGCGGACCTGTATATGCGCGTGAAAACATACCGGGAGGTCACCGGGCGCGTGCCGACGGCGGACGAGCGCGTCACGCTGATCGTCTCCCGCGAGAGTACCGACCGGGCGGAGTTCACCTCCGAGAGCTTTTATCCCATCGGCCTTTACGGCACGATCAAAGAGGTCGCGGCGGACGGACATATGGTGATCCGCACGTCCAATCGTGTGGACATCGAAAGTGTCGGCGTCACGCCCGACGGCAGGCTCGACCTGATCGTTTCCCGCCGCGAGGAGATCGATGATCTCGGCGCCGAGGAAGCCGCGCGGCGCACGGAGGCCGCCAAAGAGGAGCTGCGCGGATTTCTGTCCCATCAGCCGTGGGGCGGTACGGCGCGGGCCTATCTGGAGACGCAGAACAGTCTCGGCGAGCTGGCCGCGGCTCTGTCGCCGTGGATCGAAAGCTCCAACGAGGAGCGCTACGCGATCCTGGCCGAGGACAGCTGCGCCCGGCGCGCGGAACTGCTGGAAAAGTTTATTTACGAAAATCTGGAGATGGCCAAGCTGAGCCAGGAGGCCAGCAGCGAGCGTCAGGAAGACTACCAGAAGATCTACAGAGAGAACGCGATCAAAAAGCAGCTCGAGTATCTGCAGAAGGAGCTCGACGAGATGCACCCGGAAAACGTCAGCGACCTGCGCCGCCTCGAGATAAAGATCGCCGAATCCGGCATGAACGAGACTGCCCGCAAAGAGGCGGAAAAGGTCCTCTCCCGCCTGCGCCAGGAGGGCGATCACGGCGCGGAGACCGGTATGCTGTATAATTATCTGGATTTCCTGACCTCTCTGTCCTGGAAAAAGGAGGAGGCCCGGCCCATCGACCTCGCCCATGCCGAGGCCGTGCTTGAGGAGGACCATTTCGGCCTGAAAAAGGTCAAAGACCGCATCATCCAGCAGATCGCCGTGATGAACCTGAAGAACCAGCAGTCGGGCTCCATTCTTCTGTTTGTCGGCGCCCCTGGAACCGGAAAGACCAGTATAGGCCAGAGCATCGCCCGCGCGCTGGGCAGGGAATATGTCCGCGTGAGTCTGGGCGGTGTACGCGACGAGGCCGAGATCCGCGGCCATCGGCGCACCTATATCGGGGCCATGCCCGGCCGGATCATGGACGCCATCGCCAAAAGCGGCGTTTCCAATCCGGTCATGGTGCTTGACGAGGTGGACAAGCTGTCCGTATCCTACAACGGCGACCCTGCCAGCGCGCTTTTGGAGGTCCTTGACCCGGAGCAGAACTCCACCTTCACCGATCACTACATGAACGTGCCCTACGATCTGTCCGATGTGCTGTTTATCTGCACCGCCAACAGCGCCGATACGATCCCCGAGCCTCTGCTCAACCGTATGGAGGTCATTCAGTTCCAGGGCTACACCCCGCTGGAGAAACTGGAGATCGCCCGCAAACACCTTCTGCCCAAAGCGATGCAGGCGGTCGGGCTGGGCGACGGCGCTCTTACCGTCACCGACGAAGCGCTCAGCGCCGTTATCTCAGACTACACCCGTGAGGCGGGCGTACGCGGGCTGAAAAAGCGCATGGATACTCTCTGCCGCACGGCGGCAGTTCAGATCGTCCGCGGAAACGATCATCTCGAGGTCACGCCCGATAAGCTTCGGGAATATCTGGATATGAACCCGCTGCGTCACCGCACCGTGCGGGAGAATACGGTCCCCGGCATTGTTACGGGACTGGCCTGGACCCCCGTGGGCGGCGAGATCCTCTATATAGAGACCATGTTCACCCCCGGCACGGGAAAGGTCATCGTCACCGGCCAGCTGGGCGACGTGATGAAGGAGTCCGCGCAGCTGGCCATCAGCCTGGTCAAGCATATGTTCCCCGGGAGCGCGGCGATGTTTGAGAAAAACGATCTGCACATCCACGTGCCCGACGGCTCCACGCCGAAGGACGGCCCCTCCGCGGGCGTCACGCTCACCACGGCCATCGCCTCCCTTGTGACGGGCCGGGCCGTGCCCTCCACAGTCGCCATGACCGGAGAGGTTTCTCTGCGCGGGGGAGTCAATCCCATCGGCGGACTGCCCGAAAAGCTCATGGCCGCCCAGCGCGCGGGAGTGGAGCGGGTCTTTATCCCCGAGGACAACGCCGACGATCTGCGCGACGTTCCGGAAGAGGTGCGTTCGGCGCTGACGATCGAACCGGTCAAAACCGTCGGCGACATCCTGTCCCGATGCGGAGTAGAGCCTGACGACGTGGTTCTGAAGGCCGTATGATAACCGTATGACAATGGAAAAGGGCTGCCCTTAAGGGCGGCCCTTTTCTTTAATTATGACGCTTCGGCTGATTCAATCGATCCAGAGATCTCTCTGCGCGATAATGTCCCCGGGACGGAAAACGATGAATCGTTTTTCGTCGAAGGGCTCCCCGGACAGCAGCTCCGTGAGAAACTCGTAGGACGCGTCGTATACGCAGTGCTCGAAGCCCATCGCTTCGGCTGTAGCCCGGGACTCCCGGAGCACCGGCTCGAGATCATAGCAGTGAGTATCCAAAACGCCGATGCGCCCGTAGTGCCCGAACATCATTTCAAACAGCTCCTGGGCTTCGTCCTCGTCAAAATCCTCGAAGAGCATATGCTTCTGGTTGACAAGGCTTTCGTCTCCCTCCGCCCAGTTGGCGGTCTGGAACATGGTTCCCACGCCTCCCTCGAGCTCCTTCTTTCGCTCACGGGAGCCGATGAACATGGTGATACAGTCGTCTATCCTCGGCAGGACCAGCGTGTAATTACCCACGCGCAGCCCGGCCATGGCGTTTCCGCAGAACCCGTAGCCCAGCAGGATCCGGTCCGGCGCGATCTCTTTTTCGACCCGGTCCATGGTTTTCTGCAGGGCTTCGCGCAGGTCCTTCGGTTCAACGTGCAGCCCCTTTTCCATCCATATCACTTCGGCGTCGCTTCCGGAGTCCCGGATCGCGGCGAGCGCTTCCGCTTCCATCATTTTGCATACGATGAATACTTCCTTCATATCGATCCCTCACGATGCATATTCCGGAATACGGTCTCCCGCGGCCGCGGTCAGAACGTGAATTCCTCCGGCTCGGCGCCGTAGCGGGTGATGACCGCCTTCGCGCTGTCCAGCCGGAAGACCGCCAGCGTGTCGGAGACCTTTTCGGGGTCCCGGCCCATCCTCGCGGCGGATGCTCTCCAGATCTCGGCGCGGATCTCCTCGCTTTTTTCCTCGGCGGCCTCTGCGGTTATGCGGATCCATCCGTCCTCGCCCATGGCCGCCATCTCGATCAGCGGCGCGGCCGTGAGCTGCCGGTAGACCGGCTTGTTGTTTGTGGTGGAGATATAGATTTTCCCTTCGCGCTCGTACAGTGAGCCGAAGGGCCGGACCCGCGCCTGCGGGCCGTCCTCCGTGGCGATGAAATAGGTCTTTCCTTTCAGATACTCATAGGCTTTGTTCATGATCGTCCTCCTCTTTTATCCGCCGGTCTTTCTTCCGGTAAATCATATCATGTAATCGGGGGATGTTCAACTCCCCTCCCCGTGAAAAGCGGGCGCTGCCGCTGGACAACCGAAAAAAAAGAGCCTATAATTATATTTATAAATATATCCATATCGGCTGGAAAGGGAGGAAAATCAACATGCGTTACCAGGACTATCGCGGCGAAAAGATCTCGGCGCTGGGCTTCGGCTGCATGCGGCTTCCGGTGCTCAACAACGATCAGTCGCAGATCGATATGCCGAAGGTGGAGGAGATGCTCCTTTACGCGTACGAGCACGGCGTGAACTATTACGATACGGCCTTTCCCTACCACAACGGCTTTTCGGAGATCGCGCTCGGAGAGATCCTCGCGCGGAACAACCTTCGCGACAAGGTGAACATCGCCACCAAGCTCTTTACCCTGCTGATCGGCCATCCCGACTTCGACCCGGAGAAAATGCTCGCCACTCAGCTGGAGCGCCTGAAAACCGACCACATCGATTTTTACCTGATCCACGGCCTCCACGGAGACCAGTGGGAACGGCTCAAAAACGAGTACAACATCATCGAATTCCTCAACGAAAAGCGCCGTCAGGGCGTGATCCGTCACATGGGCTTCTCTTTCCACGATTCTTACGAGGCCTTCGTGAAGCTCATCGACGATTACGACTGGGAGTTCGCCCAGATCCAGTACAACTATCTGGACCATGATCTCCAGGCCGGAGACCGCGGTCTGGCGTACGCCAAATCCAAGGGCATACCTCTGAACATCATGGAGCCGATCAAGGGCGGCAACCTGATCTTCCCGGATTATCCGGCCATTGAGGCCATCCGCGAAAAGCACGGCATTACCGAGTCCAATGCCGAGCTCGCCCTGCGCTATGTCTTCGACAAGGAAAACCTGCACGTGGTGCTTTCGGGCATGAACGAGCTCTCCCAGGTGAAGGAAAACATCGCCATTACCGACCGGGCCGGCGTCGGCTGCCTGACCGAGGCCGAAAAGGCCTGCATCGCCGATATCACCGCGTTCCTGGAGACCGTGGATACGATCCCCTGCACGGGCTGCCGTTACTGCACGGAGGGCTGCCCGCAGAAGATCATGATCCCCATGGCCTTCTCCAACTACAACACCGCCGTCAAGTTCGGCAACAAAGCCGCCCAGATGCGAAACTACAGCCGCGCCTGCGCCAACATCGGAGATTGCGTGGAGTGCGGACAGTGCAAAGAGGCCTGCCCGCAGCACCTGGATGTTCCCGAGCTTCTCAAGAAGGTCCGCGCGTATTTTGAATGATCCGTCCGGGAGCCGGCGCCATGCGGCGCCGGCTCTCTCGCGCGATCCGCCGGTCCCGGGCCTCCCGGGGAAGAGATCTGTCCTCGTCATGACACAGAGCGAGGGGAGCTGATATGTCAAAATACGTTTTTTATTTCCTCATGCCGGTGCTGGTTCCGCTCATGGTCCTCACGCTGCCCGACAGCTGGAAACGGACAAAGCGCAAGCGGACGATTCTGGCCATTTACGGCGCCGCGGCGGTCCTGAGCTTCACGGCGATGATCTCCGCGGCGGGCTTTGTCAGGGACCCCGTCGGGCGGCTCATTCTGGATTACGGGGCGCTGTTTTTCTTCACCGTCACCGTTTCGGCGATCGCGGTATCCCTGCTGCGGTATCTGCTGGCGTATATATGCATCCAGCTCCACGCCTGGTCCGCTGTGGAAACGCTGCAGAACAACCGGGGATACGCCGTAGCGGTCGTGCTCTGCGCCGCTTTTTTCCTGGGCGTCGGTTCGTCCCACTTCAGCGGGTGCCGGGTGATGACCTATGATGTGAATCTCACGGACGGAACGAGCGAGCATCCCTCCCAGTGCACGATCGCCCTGCTCTCAGACATCCATCTGGGCGCCGGGGCCGGCGATAAGCTGGTCGACGAGATGTGCGCTCAGGTCGCCGAGCTGCGCCCGGACCTCATCTGCGTCGATGGGGATCTGGTGGATATGATGTCGTTTCAGGAGGATCTGGACGCGTTCGCGGACAAGATCGCCCGGCTGTCTCCGAAGTACGGCGTGCTCTATGTCGAGGGAAACCATGAAAAGGATTCGGATCTGGACTGCCGTGCGGCCCTGGAAAAGCGGGGCATCCTGTGTCTGTACGACGAGGCGGTCGTTCTTGAAAACGGGCTTGCCGTCGCGGGACGGCGGGACGCTCACGAGATTCCCGTCCCGGAGATCCTCTCCGCCGCTTCCGTCCCGGAGGATGCCCCCGCCGTCGTGCTCTCCCACAGGCCGGCCGATCTGACGGAAATGAGCGATCACCCGTATCTGGTGCTCTGCGGGCACACGCACGGATACCAGATCCCGATCTTCGGGCTGATCAATCCCTATCTGAGCGATCTTCCCTACGGGTACCGCGCGTTCGGCCGCATGAGGGCCGTCACCTCGGCCGGCGCGGCAGCCTGGGGCTTCCGGATCAAGTGGCCCTCCTACAACGAGATCTGCCTGGTCCGGGTCGTGTACTGACGAGCGCGGAAGGAGGGGACAATATGAAACACAGCATTCATACCAGGAGGGCGCTCCTGAGCCTGTCGTCGCTGGCGCTCCTTTGTCTGGCGCTGGGACTGCACACCGTGCGGTCCGTTTACCGTCTGACGCGCTTCACCACGCCGTTCTCCCTATATCTTTTTCTTTTGGGACTGGCGGCCGTATGCTTTGCCGCCGCGCTGAAAATGCTCGAGGAGCTCACAGAGCGCGTCAGCATCACGGACGAAGAGCTGTCGTATTACGTCTGGTTCAGAAAGACCATGAGTATCCGCTGGGACGAGATCCGCGAGGTCGGCGTGGGACAGGTGTATACCCCGAAAGGGCTTCGCTACTGCGTTTTCTTCGCCAGCTGCCGCCTCACCGACGAGGAGATCGATAATCTCGATCTGGCCGCAAGCCGGTGTATCTATCTCCACAAGATGACGCGCAGCAATTTCAATATGATCTGCAGCCACTGGTCCGGGGATGAACTGATGCTGATCAACAACTGGATCAGGGACTGATCTCCCCGCAAAGAAAACAGCCGCCCGAAACCCGATCGTTTCCGGCGGCTCCCGCGATATTCGGCTGTTCCTTTCCCGCGCGGGCATAAACAAAGAAAAAACCTTGGAGCTCTTACGAGATCCAAGGTTTTTCGTGTTGGCATTGACCTATCTTTCCAGTCCGTCGCCAGACAAGTATTTTCGGCACCGGTGAGCTTAACTTCTGTGTTCGGAATGGGAACAGGTGGACCCTCACCGTTAAAAACACCAACTGTGGTGACCCGTACGGGAATCGAACCCATGTTTGAGGCGTGAGAGGCCTCCGTCTT
>JAEEGI010006617.1_pt1 | contig 26131 bp, 18 predicted proteins | sample 8958751 | NCBI WGS metagenome assembly JAEEGI01 (sample SAMN16246545, study PRJNA631951) | gut metagenome | biome: gut microbiome; feature: rumen; material: KS-attached | host: Bos | place: Iran: Karaj | collected 2018-10
TGTGCATCGAGTTCTTCGGGCACAAAGGGTTTCTTCACATAGTTGTTGATTCCGAGGCGATAACCCGCCTTCACATCATTGGGTGACGTGAGTGCCGAGGTGAAGATGATGATTACCGTCTGGTCGGTCTCACGGATACGTTCCACCATCTCGAAACCGTTCATCACCGGCATGTCGATGTCGGAAATGATCACATCAGGGTGTGTCTCCTCCCAGGCCTTCACACCTTCCTTACCGTTGGCAGCGGTGGTCACCTCATAACCGCCAATTATATCCTCCAGGCCTGTCTTCTCGATATAGGCCAACGACGCATCGTCTTCCACCAATAATAACTTGATCATATCTTTGGTATATATAATGTAAATTCCGAGAACTTGTCTTTCTCGCTTGCAACGGTGACTTTTCCCCCGTGCGCCCGCATTACCTGATCCACGTAGTTCAGACCGAGTCCGAACCCGCTGACACCGCCCTTACGGTTTTTCTCATGGATGGCCGCCCGTCCGAACTTGTCGAATATCACCTGCTGCTCCTCCTTTGTCATGCCGATACCGTTGTCGCGCACCTTCAGCAGCACATGTTTGTCGGTATCCCACGTCTTGATCTCTATCCTGATCTCGTCCTTCGAATACTTCACCGCATTGTCTATCAGGTTAGCGATGGCCTCGGTCAGATACTGCTCATCGGCCAGCAGATTCTTCACTTCCAGACGGGTGGTGATCTCGATGGGTTTCGTAGCTTTCGCCTTCGCCTTTTCCACCAGATCGTTGATGATCGGTTCGATATAGATGTCCCACTTATTCAGGATCAATTTCTTATTTTCCAGTTTCGAGATCGTCAGCAACTTGTTCACCAGCGCCAGCAGATGTTCTGCCTCGTCTTCGATGATTGTGTAGTATTTTTCCTTGATCTGCGGCTTGTCGTCCACCTTACCGCTGTGCAGGAAGTGTGCTCCCATGATGATCGAACTCAAAGGTGACTTCATGTCATGCACCATCGCATACGAGAAGTCGTTACGCAGTTCCGCTATCTGTTCCTGTTCGGTGATAAACCGCAACAGTTGGATGATGATGAGGGCGAAGAAGCCCAGAATGATAGCGCTGATCAGAAACAGCGGACTCAGCCGCCGCGCTAGTTCCGGATAGGGATTATTCAGTGCCAGTCTGACCGCGCGTTTCCCGTCGATCTTCACCGGCTTCGTCATCAGCGACCAGCTCGAGCTTCTCCCGTTATTCTCTCGCACAACCTTATCCATTATCCATTGTCCATTGTCCATTGTCCCTTCCAATTCCTGGAGGGTGACATCACGGTTGAGCCCCGCTACACCCAACAGCGAGTCGACCCGCATCGCCAGTGTGTCCAGCGACAACTCCGCGCCGCTATCGGTGAGTTGCAATGCCCATGTCAATTGTGCACCAGCCCGCTCCGCGATGTCCTTCGTCACCGAACGATAGGTCATCACCATATACACCGCCAGCAACAGCAGCACTGCCACTGCACTCACCATCGACACGTCCCTATACCTATTCTTTTGCATAAGCGCCCACAAAGATAGTGCAATTCGGGCGAACTACCAAATATATCACAAAAAAACTCCCCTTGTGGGGAGTCTTTTTTCTCAGAGCACATTTTCTTACTTGTTTCCTAAGAGTGCATCCTTCGTCGTGTTGCGAGCGCTTACGATAGCCTCCGAGGCTGCGTCGAGCACTTTGGCTACTGGGTCATCCGACTTCTTATCCTTCGGGTATGCATACTCCCAAAGCGTCTTCTCAGGCACGAGTTTTATCGAAGTATTCCAGTCGGCGATATCAAACTTCCAGAGCTTCAGCTTCGCACCCATATCGGCATACACACCCGCTTTCACGTCTGCGTTGAACTTGATGGGCTTGTCCTCCAACGGCGCAATCTGCAATTCAGCCTCTGTCGAGATTTTCGGACCGATGGCGATCTTTGGACCAGCCACCTTGTCGATGATGAGGTCTACACCCAGGAAGAGTCCTATACCGGCTTCTGCCTTGAAAGATGTGGTGGGGGTGATAAAGGTCAGCTTGTTGGTCACTTCCTCGGTTTCACCGTAAGCCTGCCATTCCTTCTGATATCTCACGCCACCCTTGAAAGTGCGGTCGTACTCATACTTCACACCTCCGTAGAACGAACCCTTCACATCGGCATCAAACTTCATGTACATACTTGGATTGACGTCCACCCAGAACGGCACAGGACCGATAGCGAATGTGAATGAGAATGCGGTGAAGTTCCAGATTTCTTTCTTGACCTCAGCGAGTTTCTTCTTCTTATCGAAGCCGATGGTAATCTGAGGCTTGAAGGTAAAGCGACCGTCGACACCAGCATCGAACTTATTCAGGATGGGCACTACAGCATAGTCGCGATCCACGTCGAGGTAGAACTTATAGTTCAGATTCAGCGCTGCGGGAGCCTTGATATGTACATTCAGTGTGTCACCTTCAGAACCAAACTTCGGATCGGCCTTGATCTCAGTCTCGATATTTATGATGTTACCCTTCTTGTCGATAGTGAAGTAATGTCCACTCCAAGCACCGGTGGCAGCATCCTTTACTGTATTGGCGGCCTTCTTGATCCAACTCCACAGACCACGAGTATCGTCCATACCCAACAGCTGCTCGGCGGTGAAATACTCACTATCGTAGCCGTCCATACCACGTGTCAACCCGTTAGGCTCACAGTCACGATAGATCACTCGCACGCCCAGCGGATGAATAAAGTTCTCTTCATCGGTATAGCGCGACGAAAGATCGCCGTTGGCACCACGGGTGACAGCCGCATTCTCATTGATATACATACGGGTGTCGAGGCCTATGCTCTTGCCTACCAAGAACTCACCGATACCTACCTTTACCACCTTCAATTCGATGCGATCGCCATTGTCCTTCTCGCTCGTGGCTCTCACGTGGAACGGGCGCTGGTTCTGTCCCTGCCACACACCGGTGGGATGATTCACAAACGAGTGGATGCCCATCTTCTCAGCATAGGCCTTGCTCACACTGATCATCGTGGTGTCGGCATTCATGATCTGTACATCGTTCGTATGGTCAAAGTCGAAGAAATTCAGGGCCAGCGGCTCCAACAGTTCCTGACGGGCCGACTGCTTGTCATCGGCAACGGGATTCTTATCGTCAATGATATCATTATCACTACATGCTGTGAATACAAAAGCAAAGGTTCCTACGGTAACGACGCCCATCAGCATCTTGTTTACCAAATAATTCATTGTCTTCATAATCGTTATTCTTTAAAAGTTATTTAATCCTGTTTATTCTGTCATCGTCGTTGTTTGGAGTTTATTGAGTCCGTTTTCGACTTTTGACGATGCAAAGATAAGAGCATTTTTCGGCTGTTTCCAAACTTTTTTCATTCTTTCGCCCTCAGTTATATGGACAAACGACCTTTTTTTGGACAAATCGGCAAAACACGTCCGTTTTTTGTCCATCCTATTGCGACAACACCCCTAAAATTGCGACAAATCAGGGGAAGACCTTTCCGATTTGTCGCAAGTCTGCAAAATTACACCTTATTCTATATATAATTAAGGTTAATCGAGGCGATTTTAGTGAGCCGAAAACATTTAACCTAATGATAACATTCAAATAACTTAAAGTTTTTGTAGTTAATCGTAACTTTGCAGCGTCAAAAGGACAAAAAGAAATTATTAACAACAAAAAAAAATAAGAGTTATGGAAGCAATCATCACAGCAGCAACAGTACTGACAATGTACTTCAACGCAGTTAACAGCAACGACGCCAACTTTATGTACAACGGCGACATCGAGGACGGCAGAGTCAACAAGATTGAGGTCTATGAGCGCAACGACAACCAGCAGATGGAGCAGAAAGTGGAGTACTGCTACGAATACGACGAGCAGGGCCGTCTGACCAGCAAGGAGATGCTGAGTTGGGACGAGGCCAAGAAAGATTGGGTGAAGAACAGCTGCCTCACCTATAAATACTATAAGAACGGCTACAACGTGGAAGTCAGACATTGGAATGCTGAGAAACAGCAGTACGAACTGCCCCAGGAGGTGACTCTCTATCGTTCGGCAGCTCCCAACCTGACCACAGTGAAGACCTATAAGATGAACGAGGCGAAAGACAACATGTTCCTGACCAGCAGCATGATAGTGATGGAACCTCTGGACAATCGTCTGCTCGCACAGCAGTAAAATGATTACCATAAAACTCTCTCGTATATACATTTCCCCGGCCGTCTTGTCACTTGTGCAAGGCGGCTATTTTACGCTTTTAACCTAAAGATAACATAAAGAATGCTTGAGGTTAGGAAAAAAGTGAGTAACTTTGCAGGCGAAAATTATTATCAATCAAACGATAGAAGTATGAAACTAAGAAAACTTTTTGTAGCAGTGGTACTGCTCATCACCGGGACAGCATCAGCTCAACAGCAGCAGATGCAGATGCCCGAAATCCCTGTCGACGACAGTGTACGTATTGGTAAACTGGACAATGGTCTGACGTACTATCTGCGTCACAACAACACGCCTGAGAAGAAGGCTAATTTCTACATTGCCCAGCGCGTAGGTTCCATCCAGGAGGATGACTCGCAGCAGGGTCTGGCCCACTTCCTGGAGCACATGGCCTTCAATGGTTCGGAGCATTTCCCCACGGGAACAATGACCGAGTATCTGCAGTCGATCGGAGTACAGTACGGTCGTAGTCTGAATGCCTACACTTCAATCGACCGTACAGTGTATTATATCTCCGACGTGAGTACGGAGCGTCAGAGTGCCCTTGACTCGTGTGTGCTGGTATTGCGCGACTGGAGTAGCGGTGTTACCGCCACCCCCGAGGAGATAGAGAAAGAGCGTGACGTGATACACAACGAGTACCGCATGAGGAACTCGCCCAGCCAACGAATGGTAGAACGCGCCCTGCCCACACTATTCCAGGGCTCGAAGTACGGTTACCGTATGCCAATCGGTAAGATGGAAATCATTGACAATTTCAAGCCCGAGGAGTTGATAGCCTATTATAAGAAATGGTATCGCCCGGACAACCAGGCCATCATCATCGTGGGCGACATCAACGTGGACTATACCGAGGCGCTGATCAAGAAATTGTTTAGCGACATTGTAGTGCCTGCCAATGCTGCGAAGGTTGTAGACGAGCCCGTGCCCGACAACGAAAAGGCCATTTATGTGGCTGAGAAGGACAAGGAGCAGCAATACCCGATAGTGATGATGTCGATGAAGCACGATCCCGTGCCCGCCGAGTTGAAGAAAACCGCTGCCTATCTGGTGCAGCAGTATCTGAACACGATGGTGTGCTCGATGCTGAACAGCCGTTACTCGGAAATTTCGGAGCAGCCCGACTGTCCGTTTGTCCAGGGACAGGCCTCATACAGCACCTATCTGGGAATGGCGCGCACGAAAGACGCCTTGGAACTGGTCGGTGTGGCCAAGGAGGGTAAAGACATCGAGACGCTGCAGGCCATCTACCGTGAGGCCAAGCGTGCCCATGACTTCGGCTTTACCGCTACGGAATATGCCCGTGCGAAAGCTGACTACCTGAGCGGTCTGGAGAAACTCTACACCAATCGTGACAAGCGTAAGAACAGCGCTTGGTGCAGCGAATATGTGGAGCACTTCCTTGAGAACGAGCCCATCCCCTCGGTGGAGACGCTCTATCAGACAATGACTGCCCTGGCAGGACAATTGCCCGTGGAACTGGTGAACCAGTATGCCCAGCAGATCATTAGCACCGATGACAAGAACCTCGTGACATTCGTGATGGAACAGGAGAAGGAGGGTAAGACCTATGTATCAACCGACGCCATGAAGGCTGGTGCCGAGGCCGTACGCGCAGAAACGCTCACCGCCTGGGTGGACAATGTGAAGGAGGAGCCGCTGATTTCACAGATGCCCATGAAGGGAAAGATTGTGAAGGAGACAGAGAACAAGACTCTGGGCTATAAGGAGCTGACGCTCTCAAACGGTGCCCGCGTGATTCTGAAGAAGACCGACTTCAAGGACGACCAGGTGATGATGCAGGCAGAGGCCAAGGGTGGTTATTCGCTCTTTGGCAAACAAGACGAGATCAACCTGCAGGCTATCGATGCCGTAGTGATGTACAGTGGTCTGGGTAATTTCCTGAAGTCAGAACTTGACAAGGCCCTCGCCGGTAAGGTGGCATCGGTGGGAATCAGAGTGGCTGAGGATCGTCAGTATATCTCCGGACAGTCGACCCCAAAGGATCTGGAGACACTGTTCCAGTTGTTCTATCTGACGATGACCAGCGTGAACAAGGACGAGAAATCGATGGCATCGTTTATGAATCAGATGCAGCTGGTGCTGAAGACAAAGGATCTGAATCACGAGTTGGTATACCGCGACTCGGTGGCCAGCGTGCAGAACAGTGGCAATCCGCTGTATATGTTGCCCAACCTGGAGGATATCCAGAAGTTTGACTACGACCGCACGCTGCAGATGCTGAAGCAGATGTATGGCAACGGCGGACAGTTTATCTACACCATTATCGGCAACTTCGACGAGCAGAAGGTGCGTGAGTATCTGGAGCAATATATCGCTGCCATGCCTCAGGGACAGGCTGTCAAGGCAAAGGATGTCCGTACGTTCTTCAGGGGTAACCCCGTGTGTAACTTCACCCGTAAGATGGAGACCCCACAGGCACAGACCACAGAAATCTGGCTCAACGACAAGCTGCCTTACACACTCGAGAACATGGTGCTGATGCGCTTTGCCTCACAGATTATGACCCGTATCTACGACCGTACCATCCGTGAAGAGGAGAGTGCCGCCTATAATGTTGGCGCACGTAGTGAAATGAGCATCAATGGCGACAAGCCCATTTACATGCTCACAGCCCAGGCTCCTACGAATCCCGACAAACAGAAGATTGCCCGCGACCTGATGCTGAAGTATCTGCAGGAGGCCTCGGAGAAGATCAGTGACACCGACCTGAACACGGTGAGGGAGATTCTGCTGAAGCAGGCTGAGGACAACAACCGCGAGAACAGTCACTGGATGAATGTATTGACAGAGTGGACGGCTGAGGGTGTAGACCTGCAGACGAACTATGTGGAGACGGTGAAAGCCGTGACCAACCAGAAGGTGCAGAACTTCATCAAGCAGATGATCAATGCTGGCAACCATGCTTCAATCGTAATGATGCCGGAGAAATAAAGATTCAGAGTACTCGGAGTATTCTGAGTACTCTGATTAAATAGGTAATTCCAGGACGAATCGTGCTCCCGCGTTGTATGACGTGTCGAGCACGATTTCTCCTTTTAGGAGTGTAGCCAGTCGACGGCAGAGCGGCAGACCAAGACCAAGACCGTCGGAAAACTCACTGAGTTTAACGAATGGTTCGAACACACGTTCTTGATCAGCGGTAGCGATACCACAACCCGTATCAGTTACATAGAAGGCCATGAAACGGCTGTTGAGTTGCTGACAACCGATGGTGATGGTACCCTCTGTGGTAAACTTATCAGCATTGTAGAGCAGTTCACTCAGGATTTTCATCACACTTTTCTTGTCGGTCTTCAAACGGATGTCGCGCTCGGCAGTCTCTACATTCACCATCACATCGTCGCGACGTTTGAACAACACATTGCCTACTGCCTCGTGACAGAGCATATTGGCGGTGACCAGATCCTCACGGGGAATATCACTTATTTTTTCAAGGGCAGAGGTCATCGACCAATTGTCGATAATAGTAGAAATGATGTAGCCATTGCGCTGCATATCCCTCGACAACTCCAGACTCTCCTCCTGACTCATCATACGATGGTTCTCACGGAGGATCTGTGCGAAGCCGCTGATAATGTTGAGCGGGGTACGGATCTGATGCGACATATCCTGGATAAAGGCCGACTTGCGCTTGTCAGAGGCCTCTGCCTTACCCTTGGCCACGCCCAACTCCACGTTACGCTGCTCTGATTCCGCCTTCATACGTTCCAGATTAGCCACATAGTCGGCCAGCGAGGCCTGCATCTGAGAGAAACTGTTCTGCAACTGTCCGATGTCGTCCTTGCGGCGCGTCTCCGGTATGGGGGTATCAAAACGTCCGTTTGCCATATCCTCGGTTTTGGCAGCAAGCATCTGCAGACGGGCGACATTACTCCTGACGACGAAATAACAGAAGGTCCACAACAACAGTAGTCCGAAGATGACGATAGTGATAACAATGTAGATAAGCTGATAGTAGCCCCTGAAGATATCACTCTTGGGACAGACGATGGTAACCTTCCAATCTGTGTGCGGCAGCGGATTGTCAAGTACCAGATTGTGTTTGGTGTCGATCTCTTCCTCTTTGATCTCGCCTCGGCTGGAAGCGATGATCTTACCGCGACTGTCGCAGAGAAGGAAGTAGCTTTCAGGATAGAGCCGTTCTTCAGAAAGTTCTTGAGAGAGCTTGCGCAACGAGAGATCGGTAGAGATCACACCGATGCGTTCGCCATCAGGCAACTCCAGAGGCTTGCAATACGACACGATGAGTCCGCGGTTATTGCCTGTGATGTCGTTACTGTCGGCAAAGGGATCAATCCAGCAGGCCCGGCCAAGGATCATGGGGAGACTGTACCAGTCCATGCCAAAATAGAAATAGCTCTCGTTGCCCTCTTGCTCGGTCTCAATATGATTCTCATCTGACCGATACGAATAAGCGGAGAAATATTTCCCCTGGTCCTTGAAGAAATTGCGCTCCATGGCGATACTACAGCCGTCAAGCAGGGGATTCAGTTCCACGATGTTACGGGAGAGCTGCAACAAGGCGTCGGGCTGGAGATTCTCAAACACCTGCCACTCGGTGTTATGCGTGGCCACCTCCACCTCGTTGAGTTGGGCGGTGATGTGCTGCGTGACATTGTTGAGCACCTGTGAAGCCTGTGCAATAGCAGCCTCGCGGGTGGCGGTTCGTGAGCGGTGGAAGAGTTCGCCAATAGCGACGATGAACACCACGGTGGCGATGGCTACGATCATCAGACTGAGTCGTAGCGCAAACGAACGGCGTATATGTCGGGCGATGATGTTCATGTGGCCTCTCTTAATAACTGGTTCAACATCTCGCCCACCTGATTGGCATCCTTTTCAATCTTATCAACCATGGCATCCATATAGTCATCGGTCATTTCCTGATATTCCTCGCAGATGGTGCGTGAGACGGCGGTGATATCCGCCACAGGAGCAGACATGTCGGCAGTCATCTGATGAAGCACGGCATTGCGCACATGCTCCTCCGCCTTCGCATGGTCGTAGGCCTCCTGGAGTTCGGCACGTCGCGCCTCAAGCACCGCCGACTGCTGGCGCACCTTACCAACATACTTGCTCAGTGACTGTTGCAGGGCCTTGAAACGGCGTTGCAATCGTCCTATCTCGTCCTCGCGGGTACTGTCAGGTATCTCACCCGTAAACTCATGCTGCGTCATCTGATGGGTAGAGTCGACGAGCTTCTGCAGAGGTCGGACGCTGCGGGAGACGATAAACCAGGTGCTCAGCAACAGCAGGAGCAGTCCGATGGCGGTAACCAGTCGGACGGTGCGCCGCAACTGATTGAAGGCGGCAAAGACATCACTCTCCGGACAGATCACGGCCACACTCCATCCGGTGTTCTTGAAGGGTTTATAGAACACATGCAAGAGTTCGCCATGATAGGTCATCTGGCGATAGCCACTCTCACCGGCAATCATCGCGCGGCCCAAGCTCTCGATGGCGGAGTCAGACTCCTGGAGCGAAATGGTGAAAATGGTCTCGTAGAACTGTCGGGTGCTGTCGGGATGAACGAGATAGGTGCCACCCTTTCCCAGAAGGATGGTATAGGAGTTGGGGAAAGGTCTGGTGGCGGAGACGGTGTCGGAGAACCAGTCGAGGGGGATGTCTACGGAAAAGGTGCCTACCACCTTGCCCGCCTTATCGTGGATGGGCTGACTATACGACGAGAAGACATCCTGCACAACGATGCCCCAGTCGTCGTCTTCCTGGAATGGTTCTATCCAGTAAGGACGGTTGAGGAGCTTGGGGATGAGATACCAGTCCATGGTGTGATACTGGTAATAATCGGCACCCTCATTCTCCGTCTCTATACTGTCACCATTATTATAGGAATAGGCGGAGAAATATTCGCCCTTCTCCTTATAATAGAACGGTTCGAAAGAGATGCTACAACCGCTGAGTTCGGGATTGGTCTCCAAGACCTGACGGCTGTAGTCAAACATCTTATCAGGCTTATCGAGATTGCTCTCGATGACGCGCAGCATATTGTTGGCAGCCACCTCCACAGCACGCAGGGTATTATCGATATGGAGCACGGTGCCGTCGAGTGTCTGTTGGGCCTTGCCTAAGGTATCCTTGCGGACATGATCGCGTGACTCTGCGAACATGATACCAAGGGCTGCCAGAAAGATGGCTGTCACCACAAGCACTGTCCACACACTGAGACGGGCTGATAACGATCGGCGGTAGTCTTTCAGGCTCTTCATGGTATAGTGAGTTCTTCAAAAGTTACGGAATGTTTCAGCAGGCCACACGCCAACATGAGTTTATTGGCTTTCTCCACCATATCACGACGCACACGGAAGTCGCGCTTCTTACTATCGGCATCGATTTGCAGGTTCAGCACCTCTTGCAACATACGACGCTGCAAGGTGAGATTCGTGGCAGAATGGTCGCTACGCACATATTTCATCACAATCTCCAGAGCCTCTTCAGGATGCTGGGCTACCCACTCCCACCCCAGACGGGTGGCTTTGGCAAATTGCTGACACTCTTTGGCATGATCCTGATAGTAACTGCGACTGACATAGACACCTTGTTCCTGAATGTTATAGCCGTGGTCACTGAAACGGTAGACGCTCTCCTTACTTAGTGGATAGCCCGACTGCAACAGCTGCAGATACTCATTATAACTCGTGGCCATCGTGGCATCGATGGCACCGGAGAGGAAGAGGTTGATATGACTGGTACAACGGATAATCTGGAAATTCAGCTGTTCTTTCTTGCTCACGACATAAGCCAGATAATTGGGATCTGGATTAAAGATGGCCACTTTCCTGCCCTTCATCTTCAGCGGGTCGTTGTCCCTGCGGGAGATAAGCAGCTGGCTGCTGTTCATCGAGTCCTGGAAGATATTCACCATAGGAATGCCCTGTGAAATGAGGTCCATCGCCGACATCAGTGAGAGCATGATGGCATCGGGCTGCTCACGACGGAGGCATACCAACGGGGTAGTGGTCAACGAGGGGTGTCTGATCTCCACATCGACACCGGCCTCTTTGTAATAGCCTTTCTCATAAGCCACATAATAGCCGGCAAACTGTGCCTGAGCAGTCCACGACGTCATGAGCACCATCTTCTCTGCCTGCACCTTCGGGGGGCAGAGCAACAGCACGGCTGCGAGGAGTATGAACCTAAGAATGGTTGACATAACGGGGCAAAGATAAGTAAATTTTACGAGAAATGCAAGAAAAAACGCATTTTTGTGGCTGATATTTGGAAATCTACCGTTTTTTTCGTATCTTCGCAGCGCTAAACAAACATATTTTGATTATGACGCAAGAAAGGAAATCCAAAACAAAAGTGATTCGAAATGAGAAGTTTGGTGGCGAACGACCTTTGTTTGCCACTCATGACCTAAGATTGGAAAATGTAACCATCACCGATGGGGAATCGGGTATCAAACAGTGTCAGAACATCGAGGCCTACGACTGTAAGTTCTATGGCAAATATCCTTGGTGGCATGTCGATGGTGCCAGGATCGACAACTGTTATTTTGCCCTGGGCTCACGATCTGCCATCTGGTATACCAATGACTTGGTGATGACCAATTCACGTATCGACGGACCGAAGTTTTTCCGTGAGATGAAGAACCTGACACTGGAAAATGTAGAGATTACCGATGCCGACGAGACCTTCTGGAAGGTGGATGGTATCCGTATCAAGGATGTGAAACTACATGGGGGAACTTATCCGTTTATGTTTTCGCAGAATATCTTTGTCGACGGATTGGAAAGTGATTCAAAATATGTATTCCAATATTGCAAGAATGTAGAGGTGCATCATGCTAATATCCTGACAAAAGACTCGTTCTGGGAGTGTGAGAATGTAACGATCTATGACTCTACACTCGATGGGGAGTATCTGGCATGGCATTCGAAGAACGTCAGACTGGTGAACTGCCATCTGGCTGGGGAGCAGTTGTTGTGCTATACGGAGAATCTGGTGCTCGAGAACTGCACCATCGACCCGATGTGTGATCGTATGTTCGAGTATTCCACCGTCGAGGCTGATATCCGTGGACATATCGAGAATATCAAGAATCCTACGTCGGGACATATCGTTGCCGACAGCATCGGCAGCATCACCATCGATGAGAATGTGCGGGAGCCGAATAATTGTGTGATAGAAATAAGAAAATGAAGTACGATTTTGATGAATTGGTAGACCGTCGTGGTACGGGATGTGTGAAATGGGATGAAAGCCCTAATCCTGATGTCATTCCTCTGTGGGTAGCTGATATGGACTTCAAGGCAGCGCCAGCGATTCAAGAGGCCATCCGGAAACGTGCTGAGCATGGGGTATTCGGATATGCTCATGTGGGAGATGACTATTATGAGGCTGTCATCTCGTGGTTCCGTCGTCGTCATAACTGGACCATCCAACGTGAAGAAATCCTTTATACTACAGGAGTCGTACCAGCGATGAGTGTCGCCATCAAAGCCCTTACCATGCCTGGTGAGAAGGTGCTGATCCTCTCACCTGACTACAACTGCTTTTTCTCCTCCGTACGTAACAATGGTTGCGAGGTATTGGAGACCGTGCTACGTCGTACAGGCAACACTTTCGAAGTGGATTTCGAGGATTTCGAGGCGAAATGTGCTGATGAGAAAACCACCGTATTCCTGCTCTGCAACCCTCATAATCCCTGTGGACGTGTGTGGACCAAGGCAGAATTGGAGCGTATGAACGATATTTGTATAAAGTATGGAGTGAAAGTGGTGAGCGACGAGATCCATTGCGAACTCGTTATGCCGGGCTATCACTTTCAACCTTTTGCTGCTGTCAGCGAAGCATGTCGTCAGAATAGTGTCATTCTGAATTCGCCCTCGAAGTCGTTTAATATCGCAGGTCTTCAGGCTGCCAATATCATCTGTGCAAAACCGGAATGGCGTCGTCGCTTAGACCGTGCTATCAACATCAACGAGGTGTGCGATCTCAATCCCTTCGGTCCCGTGGCACTTATTGCCGCCTATAACGAGAGTGAAGATTGGATTGATGCCCTCAACGAATACCTTTGGGGCAACTATCAGGCTCTCTGTACCTTTGCAGCAGAGCATTTCCCCAAGTGGAAAATCTGTCGCTTAGAAGGCACCTATCTCCCCTGGATTGACATCACCGCTACAGGAATTTCTTCGCAGGATTATTGTGACCGTTTGCTTCATGAGGCGAAAGTCTGGGTGAATCCTGGCACAATGTATGGACCTCTCTCTGGCGAAGGCTATATCCGCATAAACATTGCGTGTCCCCGCTCCCGACTTCTCGAAGCATTGGAGCGAATAGCAAAGGTAGAACCATCAAGTAATCCCCCCGCATAGCGGAGGGATTTTTTATGTTTTATTTTGTTTTTCGCCCAAAAAGCACTACCTTTGCACCCAAATTAGCGAAAGATGAAGAAATTATATATCGAAACATACGGCTGTCAGATGAATGTGGCCGACTCGGAGGTGGTGGCTTCGGTGATGCAGATGGCAGGTTACGAGACTACCGAGAACCTCGACAAAGCGAATGCCGTATTCCTGAACACTTGCTCGGTGAGAGACAATGCCGAGCAAAAGATTTATCACCGTTTGGAGGCTCTGGCGGCCATCCGTCGCAAACGTCCGTTAATCATCGGCGTCTTGGGTTGTATGGCAGAGCGAGCACAACAGGATCTGCTGGAGAATCATCACTGCGACCTCGTGGCAGGACCTGATGCCTACTTGAGTCTCCCAGACCTGATTGCACAGGCTGAGACAGGTCATAAGGCCATGAACATCGAACTGTCAACAACAGAGACTTATAAGGACATCGTACCCCAACGCATCGGACTGGGCCATAAGATCGGCGGCTTTGTTAGTATCATGCGTGGTTGCAACAACTTTTGTCACTACTGCATCGTGCCCTATACCAGAGGCCGTGAACGCAGCCGCGATGTGGAGAGCATCCTCAAGGAGGTTCGCGATTTGAGAGATCGAGGTTTTAAGGAAGTGACGTTGCTGGGACAAAATGTGAATTCGTATGCCCTTCCAGACAATCCGGAAGTACCAGACTTTCCTGCTTTGCTGCGTCGTGTAGCAGAGGAAGCGCCAGAGATGCGTGTACGATTCACAACTTCACACCCGAAGGATATGAGCGATGAGACCCTGAAAGTCATCGCCGAGATGTCGAACGTGTGTAAGCATATCCATCTGCCCGTGCAGAGCGGTTCTGACCGTATCCTGAAACTGATGAACAGAAAATACACCCGTGAGTGGTATCTTGACCGTGTCGCAGCGATTCGTAGGATTATCCCCGACTGCGGACTGTCAACAGACATCTTCGTGGGCTATCACTCCGAGACGGAGGAGGATCACCAGATGAGCCTCGACCTGATGCGGGAGGTGGGCTATGACTCTGCTTTTATGTTCAAATACTCTGAGCGTCCGGGTACTTATGCTTCGAAGCATCTGCCCGACGATGTGCCGGAGGAAGAAAAAATCCGCCGACTGAATGAACTCATCGCTTTACAGACGGAAATCTCTGCCCAGCAGAACAAAAAAGACGAAGGCAAAACCTTCGATGTACTCGTAGAGGGATTCTCGAAACGCTCACGTGAACAGCTCTGCGGACGCACGGAACAGAATAAGATGGTGGTATTCCCCAAGGCGGGACGTCATATCGGTGAAACAGTGCAGGTGAAGATCACAGGCTCCACCAGTGCAACATTATTAGGAGAAGCATTATGAAGGAGTTTTTAAACGTACTGAGACGGTTTGTACCGCCGTATAAGAAATACCTGGTGCTGTCGGTGATATTTAATATCCTCTCAGCGATATTGAATATCTTCTCGTTTGCAGCACTGATACCGATCTTGCAGATTCTCTTCCAGACGAGTGATGCGGAGACAGCCACTTCGTTAATGGCTTGGGATTGGACTAACATCCAGACGGTACTGATGAACAACATGAACTACTACGTGAATGGTCTTATCGCCGAATGGGGACAGACCACCACCCTGCTCTTCATCGGTTTGTTCCTCGCAGTGACCACGTTCCTGAAAACGGGTGCTTACTTCCTTTCTGCTGCTACTATCATCCCCATCCGAACAGGTGTGGTACGTGACATCCGCAATCAAGTATATCAGAAAATCACCTCTTTGCCCCTCGGTTTCTTCTCAGAGGAACGCAAGGGGGACATCATTGCCCGTATGAGTGGTGATGTGCAGGAGATAGAGAATTCCATCATGTCATCGTTAGAGATGCTCTTCAAAAACCCGATTCTCATCATTAGCTACTTCGCAGCACTGTTGTTTATCTCATGGCAGCTGACACTCTTCACCCTAACCATTGTACCCCTTATGGGATGGTTTATGGGCTGGGTAGGTCGTAAGCTGAAACAAGACTCCATCAAGGCACAGGCTCTTTGGAGCGATACCATGAGTCAGGTGGAAGAGACACTCGGTGGTCTGCGTATCATCAAGGCTTTCTGTGCCGAGGGAAAGATGAACCGCCGTTTCGACCAGATCAATACCGCCTACCGCAACGATATCATGCGAGTAAACATCCGTCAGTCGTCGGCACATCCCATGAGTGAGTTCTTAGGCACCATCATGATTGTGATTGTGCTGTGGTTCGGCGGTGTACTCGTACTTAATAACCACACACTTTCCGGTCCAATTTTCATCTATTATATGGTGATGCTCTACTCCATCATCAATCCGTTGAAGGACTTCTCGAAGGCCGGTTATAACATCCCAAAAGGTCTGGCATCGATGGAACGTGTCGACAAAATCCTGATGGCAGAAAACACCATCAAAGAGGTGGCACGTCCAAAACGTCTTGCCAGTTTCGAGCACCAGATAGAGTTTAAGAATGTGAGTTTCCGTTATGGCGAGCAGTGGATCTTGAAAGACATCAACCTGACGATTCCGAAGGGAAAGACCATCGCCATCGTAGGACAGAGTGGCAGCGGCAAGTCTACACTCGTAGATCTGATTCCTCGCTATTATGATGTGCAGGAGGGTGAGGTACTCATCGATGGCATCAACGTGAAGGATCTGGGCATACACGACCTCAGACAACTCATCGGAAATGTAAATCAGGAGGCGATTCTCTTCAATGACTCTTTCCGAAACAACATCTCCTTTGGTGTGGACAATGCCACAGACGAACAGATTGAGGAGGCTGCCCGTATCGCCAATGCCTACGACTTCATCATGGCCTCGGAGGCTTGTTTCGATACAAATATCGGAGATCGCGGTGGACGTCTCTCTGGTGGACAGCGCCAGCGTGTGAGCATCGCCAGAGCCATTCTGAAGAATCCACCTATCCTTATTCTCGATGAGGCGACATCTGCTTTGGATACAGAAAGTGAGCGCTTGGTACAGGATGCCCTCGAACGACTGATGAAGACCCGTACCACAGTAGCTATCGCCCATCGTCTCTCTACCATCAAGAATGCCGACGAGATCTGTGTGCTGCACGAAGGACGAATCGTGGAACGTGGCACACACGATGAACTGCTGAATATCGACGGCTATTATAAGAAACTGCACGAAATGCAGCAGGTGTAGAAAGTGAATAGTGAATAGTGAAAAGAAAATAGTGGCTGCGCGATTTAGATATTTATGTAGAGTCTATCTGTGGACGGTGGTAGTGTTTATCATCGCAAAGGTGGTATTCATGCTCTGCTGTCGCGAGGGACATCCGTTCGGCATTGGCGACATCTGGGATGTCATCTGTCACGGTATGACACTCGACCTTTCCACAGCACTCTATTTCCTGATATTACCTTTCCTATTGGTGATGATCAGCCTCTGGTGGACACACAAAGCACTCGGCAAAATCAGCACCATCTATTTTATCATCATCTCCATCGCCTTTGCCCTGGCTTTCGTAGCAGATACCAGCCTCTATCCTTTCTGGAACTACAAGTTCGATGCCTCCTGCCTGCAATACCTCGAGACCCCCTCAGAAGCTACAGCCAGTGTATCCACAGGCTATCTCCTAATAAGACTACTGATTCTGATCCTTCTGGGATATCTGATATTTCTAGGCTATCCTAAATTGAAGACTGATCCATTGCCAAACAAACACCGCATAGCAGGCCTCATTATTTCCCTGCTTTGCCTTCCCCTTATCTTCATCGGCATCCGCGGAGGCCTTCACGAATCCACCACAAACGTAGGACAGGTGTATTACTCTCAGAACCAATTCCTGAATCACTCGGCGGTGAATCCTGTGTTCAGTTTCCTGGCTTCATTCGAGAAGACCGCCAGTTACGTGCCCGATTATCAGTTCATGAGCGAGGCAGAAAGGGCAAAGACAATGGAAGGTCTTTACTTCACAGACAGCACTGAGCCTGACACCTTGCTCAAAACCCAGCGCCCCAACATTATCGTGATACTGTTGGAAAGCTGCGGAGGCATCTTTACCAAGGACATCGGAGGACGCAGCGATATCATGCCCCATCTGAACCGTCTGACAAAAGAGGGTGTTTACTTCGCCAATTTCTATGCCAACTCCTATCGCACAGACCGCGGTACGCTCTGCACTTGGAGCGGCTATCCCTCATTCCCGCGTTCTTCGGTGATGAAGATGCCTGCCAAGACCCGATTATTACCAGGTATTGCACAATCACTTAGACACGAGGGTTATCACACCACCTACCTCTATGGTGGTGACATCAACTTTACGAATATGCGCAGTTATCTCGTGACGACAGGTTTCGAACAGTTGCACTGGATGAAAGACTACACCGCTCAGGAACAGAAGACCTCAGAATGGGGTGTGCGCGACGATATCACCTTCGCTACCCTCGCACAGATGGTAAAAGCCCAACAAGGTCCCTTCCTCATCGGCTACTCCACACTCAGCAGTCATGAGCCCTGGGATGTACCCACGCATCGTCTGAACGATGAGATAGCCAATGCCTTCAACTATCTGGATGAATGCATCGGTAACTTTATCAACGACATAAAACAGACCCCGCAGTGGGATAATCTGTTGGTAATCATGCTACCTGATCATGGGTTCTCTCATTTCGGCGTAGGTGAGGAGCACGAGATGCACGACCATGTGCCGATGCTCTGGTTAGGAGGTGCCCTGAAAGCCCCGCGACGCATTACGCAGTTGTGTAACCAGACAGACCTCTCTGCCACACTCTTAGGACAATTAGGCATTCCCCACCATGATTTCCGTTTCAGTCGTGATGTGATGAGCCAAAGCTATCGCTACCCCTTCGCCGTACATACCTATAACAACGGCATCACGATGAAGGACAGCACAGGGTTAGCAATATTCGACCTCAATGCCAACCGTATCATCGTGGATAAGAGCAGTAACAGCGAGGCACTCATCAAAAAGGGAAAGGCAATTCTGCAGACAGCAGCGAAGGATTTAAAGGAATTGACCATTGAGAATTGAGAATTATGATGAAGACGAAACGATTTGGATATCTGGCGCCATTGACGGCGATACTGTGCAATCTGGGCATTGCCTATATACTCTATTTCCTGGCAAGGATCATCTACCTGCTGGTGAACTATAGCTATTTCGAACAGGGTCTGAGTTTCTCTCATCTCATGGAGATGCTCGGTGGCGGATTGGTGTTCGACACCTCAGCCATTCTTGTAACCAATATCCCTTACATCGTACTGATGCTCTTGCCTTGGCATAGGAAAGAAAACGATACTTACCAACAGATCTGCAAGTGGGTCTTCATCGTTATCAATGGTCTGGCTCTTGCCATCAACCTCTGCGACAGCGTGTACTTCCGCTATACCATGCGCCGCACGACAACTACCGTTTTCAGCGAGTTCTCAAACGAAGGAAACCTCGGTTCTATCTTCCTCACGGAGACCCTCCATCATTGGTATCTCGTCATCGCCTTCGCCCTCCTGATATGGGGTGTGTGGAAACTGTATGTCAAGACAGGGTTGGAATGGAAGCGTCTGCGTCCCTGGCCTTACGCCCTCACGGTATTCCTCTCGCTGGCAGCCTTTGCCCCCTTCGTAGTGGCAGGTATCCGAGGGGGCTTTACCACTGCCGTCAGACCCATCACCATCTCTAATGCCAATCAATACGTAAACCGTCCTATCGAGGCAGCCCTCGTGCTGAATACACCCTTCTCGCTCTATCGCACCATCGGCAAGGCGGTCTTTGTGGTGCCCGATTACTATCAGAATGAGCAGGAGATGGAGGCCATCTATAGCCCGGTACATCATCCCAACGATTCTAGCTTTACTAAAAAGAACGTTGTCATCCTGATTGTCGAGAGCTTCGGCCGCGAATACATCGGCGCCCTGAACAAAACCCTCGAGAACGGCCAATACCGCGGCTATACCCCATACGTAGATTCCCTCATCGCCAAGAGTGTCACCTTCAGCCACACCTATTGCAACGGGCGTAAGAGCATCGATGGCATGCCGAGCATCCTCTCGAGTATTCCGATGTTTGTGGAGCCTTTCTTCCTCACCCCTGCCTCGATGAACCACGTTAGCGGCATCGCCTCCATCCTTGCAGCAGAGGGCTATCAGACGGCTTTCTTCCACGGCGCCCAGCGCGGTTCGATGGGATTCCAGGCATTCTCTCGTGCCACAGGTTTCCAAGACTACTACGGACGTGAGGACTACGATGCAGATACCCGCTTCGGCGGTGACGAAGACTTCGATGGCATGTGGGCCATCTGGGATGAACCCTTCCTGCAATACTACGCCACAAAGATGTCGGAGATGAAGGAGCCCTTCATGACAGCAGTCTTCACCGCCAGCAGTCATCACCCCTACGTCATCCCCGAGAAATACAAAGCGCAATATCCCGAGGAGGGCATCATCATCCACAAATGCATCCGCTATACAGACATGGCCATCGGGAAGTTCTTTGAGAAGGCGAGCCGCGAACCTTGGTTCAACAACACCATCTTCGTACTTACCAGCGACCATACGAACCTCTCAGATCATGCCTTCTACGAGACAGACCTCGGCGGTTTCTGCTCTCCCATCATCATCTATGAGCCTGGCAACGCAGAACGTCAGCCGGAGATACAAGACAAAATTGCCCAACAGATAGACATCCTACCCACCATCATGGGTATGCTGCACTATCAAAAACCTTATTTCGGTTTTGGCATCGATGTGCTGAACACCCCTGCGGAAGACACCTGGGCCGTGAACTATCTGAACGGCATCTACCAATATGTGAAACAGGGACATGTGCTGCAGTTCGACGGCACACAGACGAAAGCCGTCTATGCCTTGAGTGACTCGCTGATGAAACAGAATCTCATCGGTAAGGTGCCGCAGCAACCGCAGATGGAGCGCGAATTAAAAGCCATCATCCAACAGTATATGACCCGCATGACACAAGACCGGTTAATAGTGAATAGTGAAAATCGCGATTAAGCGAGAGCAGAGCCGAATGAATTCGAGCTATGCCGAGCGTGAGCGATTTAGACGAAGTCAATAGTTAATAGTGAATATTAGAAAAAGAAACATATCAGGGCTGGGGGCAGTGATCGTCAACATACTGCTCTTGTATGTGGCCTATATGGTGACCAGGATCGCCTTCCTGCTGGAGAACTACAGCACCTATGAACATGTGTTCAGTTCGCCGAAGTTCTGGGATATCTTCTGGGGCGGCGTCTATTTCGACACCTCCGCCATTGCCTACACCAACGCCCTCTACATCCTCATGGTGCTCTTCCCCCTGCACCTGAAGGAAAACGCCAAGTGGCAACGTTGCTGCAAGTGGCTCTATATCATTATCAACGGTCTGGGCCTCGCCACGAACCTCGGCGATGCTGTGTATTTCCAGTATACCGCCCGTCGTACAACGATAGCTTTCTTCAGCGAATTCGGTGCCGACGATCAATTAGGCAGTATCGTAGGTCTGGAGTTCCTGCGCCACTGGTATCTGGTATTGCTCTTCATCGCACTGATAGCTTTACTATGGCGCTGCTACCTCACCCCCGTTTTCCGCACCCAGCCTCACCGGCTTTATTACATCATCCAGACACTAGCACTGCTCATCGCAGCCTTCCTCTGCTGGGCAGGCATGCGCGGAGGCTTCTGGGACAACCGTCCTATCAAGATCAGCACTGCCAATCAGTTCATCGACCGTCCCAACGATGCCTCGCTGATTCTGAACACCCCCTTCTCGCTCTTCCGCACCATCGGCAAGCACAGCTATCACAACCCCGGCCACTACCAGAGCGAGGCAGAGCTCGAAGCCATCTTCAGCCCTATTCATCAGCCTAGTCTCTCTAGAGAATCTAGACTTTCTAGTGATTCTAGCTTCTCTAGAAAGAACATCGTCGTCCTTTTCCTCGAAAGCTTCGGACGCGAGTACATCGGCAGCCTGAATCACGAGATTCTCCCCGACTATAAGGGCTACACCCCCTTCCTCGATTCTCTGATGCAGCATGCCGTGAGCTTCCGCTATACCTTCGCCAACGGACGGGCCAGCGTCGATGCCATGCCCTCGGCACTCTCAGGCCTCCCCATGTTCGTAGAATCCTTTGTCGCAGCCTCTCACGCTACGAATCATCTCAGCGGTATGGCAGCGTGTCTCGACAGTCTGGGCTATGAGACAGCCTTCTTCCACGGTGCCCCCGCATCGAGTCTGGGATTCCAGGGCTTCACCCGATCCACAGGTTTCCAACAATGCTATAGCCAAGAAGATTTCGAGGCCGACAAACGCACGAACGGTCCTGCCGATTCCGACAACTGGTGGGGCATCTGGGACGAGCCTTTCCTACAGTATTTCCGCATGAAGATGAGCGATATGAAGCAGCCTTTTATGACGACTCTTTTCACGCTATCCAGTCATCATCCCTTCCACGTGCCGGAACAATATAAAGAGGTATATAAAGAGGAGGAGATGCCCATCCACAAGTGCATCCGCTATACCGACCACGCCTTGCAGCGATTCTTCGAAGAGGCCAGCAAGGAACCTTGGTTTAAGAATACCGTGTTTGTGATGACGGGCGACCATACCAACATGAGCAATCACCCTGAATACAAGAGCAGCATCAACCAGTTTGCCACCTCCATCATCCTCTATGATCCCAGTGGCGACATCCCCCCAGGCATCCGCGATGGCATTGCCCAACAGACGGACATCCTTCCCACTATCCTCAACCTCATCGGCTACGACAAGCCTTATATGGCTTTCGGCTGCGACCTGCTCAACACCCCTGCCGAAGACACTTGGGCCATCAACTACCTCGACGGCATCTACCAGTATTGCAAGGGGGATTACGTCTTACAGTTTGATGGACAGCAGACGATAGGTCTTTATGCCTTATGCGATTATCAGATGAAGAAGAACCTGAAAGGCCAGGTTCCTGAGCAGCAGCAGATGGAACGTGAAGTGAAAGCCATCATCCAGCAGTATATGGCAAGGATGATCGACAACCGGTTGGTGCCCTAAAGAATCCTAAAGAATATGTTGGAAGAGATCGTCGAAATAGCGGAATGAACTTTCGCTCAACGGCGCATCGGCATCCATCATCCAATACAACGGACGATCATGATACATCGCTGCCACCAGTGAGAACGTGCTGGGGGCACCGATGAGATAGTCACAATGTGACAACAGACACAAATCTTCGCCAGGGTTCCCATCAGGAAACACCACCTCACATGACGGTAACTTCTGGCGATAATAGTCTTTATCCAACTTGGGATCATTGCCGCAGATAAACACCTTTACCTGTCTATCAGGATGCAAAGCAAGGAAACGTCGTATCACCCCCACGTACTGTGGATCAGAGTAGAAGAACTTACCATCGTAGAACGTGGTATAATCCCCTCGACGAATATGCACGCCTAAATTTAGTGGAGAGTGGAGAGTGGAGAGTGGAGAGTTTGCTACCGCCGCCTTAACCTTTTGCTCGATATCTTCATGAAACGCAAACAGCTCCAATATCTCCGCCTTGTATTTCAGAAACAGATCATACCAACGTGCCTCCCATCCTGTCACCACCAGCATCCGTTTTTGCAGCATGACATCCTCGTTATGACGATTCTGCGCCTCATCGTCGCTGAAAGTCACCGTCGGTATCAATCCCCATTTGGCAGCATATTTCGCAAAGACATACGTGGCGAAATTATGATGTTTCGTATCGCAGATATGGAAATACGGATACTTATAGGCAAAACGCATCGACATCGTCTTGCGCCCATGCTCCCTGCCCCAAGCATACACATGCCCGTACTGCAAGATATTATTCGCCATCCGGCCCCTATCATGAACATAAATCATAATTGACAATTGATAATTGATAATTGACAATTTATTCCTCCACGCCTTCTCGGGGAACGACTTTCCCATCTATGACTTGGAATCGCCTGTCAAACTCTTCCCTCGTCCGCTTCCAACGGTTATGACTCCAAAGCCACAGCTCCGGCTGCCTGCGGATACTCGCCTCCAGCATCTGATGATAGATGTCCGTAGCCTCATATTCCTTCAACTCCTCCGGCTTACGGGTAATCAACTTAAACTCCGCCTCATAATACCCTCTTCTCTTATGCGACACCTCGAGGAAGAAGATCGCCTGATGGTTCTTGATGGCGATACGTTCCGTACCCGTCATCACCGGCGTATCATGGTTCAGGAACCAGCACCAGTGGTGGATATTATTCCAGTGCGGCACCTGATCTCCCAGATAACCAAACACCGTAGGCTGCTGCTTCCGCTTGTATTCGATTGTCTTTCGGAGGATATCCACCAGAGGGATACACTCTGCTCCCCACCGCTCGCGCAACCTGAGGAACAACTTATCGAAGGCCTCATTCTCCAAAGCATGATACAATTGTCCGCACTGGGCTTTCTCCGATACCCATAGGGGCAGCGAGGTAATCCACTCCCAGTTGAACGAATGTCCCAGATACACAGCACACGACTGTCCCTCTGCCACGCACTCATTCACCGTCTCGGTACCCTTGAATACCAGGTGCCGCCGCATCTGCTTTTCGGTCATCGTCCGCATCTTCACCGCTTCCACAAAATAGTCGCACAACCGGTGGTAGAACTTCCGCTCTATCTCCCGTATCTCTGCCTCCGACTTCTCCGGAAACGAGGTCGTAAGGTTACCACGCACCACCTTCACCCGATAGCCTATCAGGCGATAGAGCACCAGATAGACGAAATCGCTCAGCAGGTAATGCACCCAGAACGGCAGCAGCGAGAGCAGATACCACAGAGCAGACACGAGACCATAGATCACCTTATTCTTCATATATCTTCTTGATCTGCTCGTAATAATGATCGTAGTTCAGATGGTCGTCGAAGTCGGCCTTTGCCTGCTGTCCCAAGCGCTGGCGCAGGGCGGCATCATCCACCAGACGGGCCATCGCCTCTGCCAGGGCCTTAGCATCACCAGGAGGCACCAACAGGCCGTTCTGCTCCTGCACCACATACTCGCGCTGTCCACCATTGTTCGTCACCACAACGGGACGTCCCTGCGACATATACTCCTGTGGCGACAGCGGACAACCCTCCTGCACCGTAGATGCCAGGATACCGAAATCGGCACCCGCCACATACGGCAGCACAGGATGCACAAACCCCGCAAACACCACCTTGTCAGCGATGCCTTTTTCCTGCACCGTCTGTTTCAGATGGGCGGTATACTCCTCGCTGCCACGACCCACCAGCACCAATTGGAAATGCCTCTCCTTGATCTGTGCCACCGCCTCCAACAGCGTGTCGAGACCTTTCTCAGGATCCAATCTTCCGTGGAACATCCCAATCACACAATCCTCCGGTATCTTGTATTTACTCCTGACTACCGACTCCTGACTCCTGTCTCCTATCTCCGTCACCACGATACTCGTATGCACAATCCCCAGCTTCTTCTCATCGATGGTAGGCTGCGTGCTGAGGAACGCTGATTTCGACAGTTCCGAATCGAAGATCAGACGGTCCAGATGCCGATAGAGCCAGCGGTAGAGCAGTGTGTTCTTACCCTTCCTTGTCAGATGCCGGCACATCACCACCCTTACCTTCTTCTTCCGTGCGATACACCGGGCATAACACGCCGTAAACGCATCCTTAAAGTTATGGGCATGCAGAATCAGACTCCTGACTCCTGACTCCTGACTCCTAATCACCTTCGCCATTTTCCAGGCACTCACCACATCCAGTGCTCCGCCAAGGGCCAGCGGAATCACCTTCATCCCTGCCTCCTGGTACTTCTGCATAATCGCCTCCACGGGCTTACAGAAAATAGTAACATCGATGCCGTCGGCCATCTGTCGCTGACTCAGGTCGTAGACGTACTGCTCACCTCCGCCCCACTCCTTATTCGATACGATATGGATAATCTTCATGCTGCAAAGATAATATTTTTCGGAAAGAAATGTGAATAATATGAATAATTTTATCCAAAAATAAGATAAAAAGTATATTTCTGAGTCAATTATTCACATTATTCATATTTCTTTCATAAATAAATCGTACCTTTGTATGCGAAAATTGTACATTGTAAATTATCATGGCCAGTTACGATATAGAAACCCTCCATCAGCACATTCTGCAGATCCTGTTGTCTGTCGATCGTGTCTGTCGTGAGCACAACATCAAGTACTACTGTTGGGCAGGCACCATGCTGGGTGCCGTCCGTCACAAGGGCTTCATCCCCTGGGACGACGATATGGACATCTGCATGCCCCGTCCCGACTACGACCGCTTTATGCTCCATGCCCATGAGTGGTTGCCTGCCCCCCTCGAAGCCCTGTGCATCGAGACATCACCCACCTACCCCGGCGGCTTCGGCAAGATTGTCGACAGCAGCACCACCCTGATAGAGCGTGCCCACAGCGACTACCTCGCCGGCATCTATATCGACGTGTTCCCCATCGATGGCATCTCCAAAAACAAGATGGTCCA
>JAEEGI010006620.1_pt1 | contig 26128 bp, 15 predicted proteins | sample 8958751 | NCBI WGS metagenome assembly JAEEGI01 (sample SAMN16246545, study PRJNA631951) | gut metagenome | biome: gut microbiome; feature: rumen; material: KS-attached | host: Bos | place: Iran: Karaj | collected 2018-10
TGATTGGGTATTAGTCATTTGCACCATCCCCCCATCCCCAATCCCCAATCCCCAATCCCCAATCCCCAATCCCCAAAACAATTTTTTTATATTGAGATATTATATTTGATTTAATACTTTTATCATTAATTATTTATTAAATATTCTCTTATAAAAAAAATAATTTATCTTATTATTCAAAAATTTATTTTATTAATAATTATAATATTAATTGAAATATTGTTTTTTTTTCAATTATAATATAATATTTATGATTTATCATATTATATTATTTAATTTATATTTATATTTATTTAAATATATTGATATATATTTCTATAAAAACACTTATTTATAATTCATTCAACTGGAATAATTTTAAATTTATTTTTCAAACATTTTTTTCCAGTCATTCCTTCTTTTTTTTTATGGACAAAAATTTCTGAATTTTTTTCAATTTTTTCAATATATTTATCAAAAGCAAGAAAATCAACATTTGAAGCAGAAATAAATTTTTTTTCTTTTCTAAATTTTTTTATCATATCTTTTTTTAGTAATGAACTTGAAGATTTAATTAATTTATTAACAAGATTATTTTTAAATCGAAGATATTTTATAATATTTTTACTATTACTAATATTATTATTATCACATTTAAAAACTTCTTCTTCATTATCTTTTTTTAAATTTTGTTCAGTTTGAGATTTAATTTTATATAAATCAATTCCGGGAAAAATTGGTTTAGATTGATTTTTTTTTATTAATTTTATAGAAGGTTTATTATTGAAATTTGAAAATGTTTTAAGTGAATATAAATTATTTTTATTATTATCATTATGAGGAATAAATGTATTAGTTGAATTAAAAGATATTTGATTTGGAGTTTTTATTTTTGGTTCTGTTGAAAAAATTGTTAAATTTATTTTTTTTCTGAAAGTTTCAAAATCATTTGAAAAATTTCTCTTATTAATATTATTTTGTGTATTTTTAATTTTAAAAGCTCTTTTTTGAAAATTTTGAAGACTTTTACTATATAATCCTTGTTGATTTCTTATACTTTCTTCATCTTCTTTTATATATTCTAAAAATTTATTTAAATAAGAATTTTTTAAATCTAATAATCTAGAAGCAATAAATTTAATTCTTTTTGGAATTAAATTTTTTAAATTTTCTTTAATGATTCTATCTTTAAGTAAAATATCTAAAAATGGAATTTCAAGTGCAAAAACAGTACATTTTTGAGAAATAACTTTAGCACTTGCAAAATATTTATCTAAGTAATTATATTCATTTAATCCAATAATATCTTTTTTATCAACATTAATTATTCTAAAATATCTTTTTGTATAATATAATTTTCGAAACATTGGATTATTTTTTAATATTTTTTCATATTTTTTATCATCGATTTTAAAACCAAAATTAATTAAAATATTATTAATATCTTTAATTGAAGCTTTCATTTCAATAGAAACTTCACCTTCTTTAATAAAGAATATTTCATCTCTTTTATTTCCTTGTTTAATAATATATTCTCCTTGATTAAATTCAATATATCTAAATAAATTAAAAAAATTATGTTTGACAAAAATTTCTTCTCTAACATCTTTAAATAAATGATGAGTAAGTAAATTAATAATATTATTTCTTCTGATTTTATTTTCACTTTCTTGAATGAATTCTTGATAATCATCTTTATAAATAGTTCCAAAAATACAAGGTTCAATTGTAATAATAGAAGCAGTTCTTTTAGAATATTCATCCATTAAAGCAACTTCTCCAAAAGTTCCTCCTGCATAAATATCACAAACTTTTTTATAATTCCATAATTTTACTTTTATTTTTAATATTTTTTTTTCATCTTCTTCTTCTGAAGTTATTGGCATTATTCTATCTAAATAATCATTTATTGATACTTTATGATCTTTAATATGAATATTAAATCTTAATATTAAATCATAAAATTCTTGTGTTAATTTAATATGATTATTTGAATATATTGTTTTTTGTAAAATATCATATTCTTCCATTTTATATAATCTTCTTAAATGTTTTAAATAATCTTTTTCTTTCATTTCAAAATCATATTCTTGTGGAATTAAAACAGTAACAATTCCTTTTAATAATATATAAAATTTATCTCCAGGTTCTCCTAAACAACATATTATATATCCATTTGGCTTATATTCATATTTTAAACATTGAGATATTTTTGTTAACATTTGATCTTTTTCTTTTGATTCATTTACTTCTGAATATTTTTGAAACGTTGATAAATATTGCTTTATTATTAATATCTCATTTTTATTTCTATTCTTTTTTGAAAATATGTAATTAAAGTATTTTAACATCTTTTCCTTTGATGTTTGAAGAGGAATTTCTTTTAGTAAATAATTTTTATTTAGTAATTCTATTATTCCTAATGCTAAAATTTTTATTTCTTTATCTAATATTGGATCTTTTGGATCTTCTTCTACTAATAAACATTTTTTTGTTGATTTTCTTTTATGAGGTATAATTAAATGTTTCATTTATATAAATAATGTACATATTTGTTATAATATTTATTATAAAAGAATAAAAACCCTCAAAATAGAATTTAAAAAAAATAAACATTCTGAAAAAAAAAATGGTAGATAAAAAGGATTTAAAAGAAAATAATTAGAATTTGATATAAAAAAGATGAATTAATATCAGAAATATTATGAAGAAATGACAAGTAGATCAATTAGAAAAACCATTTATAAGTTTAGGTTTAGCATTTATAAGAGATGAATAAATAATTTTAATTATATGTGTTTATGATGATGGAGCTGGAAGAATTAAAAATGGAGATTTTTAAAGAATTATTCATAATAAAATGTAAATGAAAAATCAAGGTAGTAAAAAAATAATAACTTTTTTAAACAGTTAACTTCTGATAAATTAGGATGAGATTCAAATTTAAAACATTTCTCTTTTACCATCATTTTTGATATTATGAGAAGAAAAAATCTAGAAAAAAAGAAGGAGAAAAAGTTCTTAAAGCTTATTCAGAAACCCTTCAAAAAAAAGGGAAATAAATTGTTTTTTTGTTTTATAATTATAATTTTTTTTTACTAAAAATATTGAATAAAATATTAAATTTTATTTTACAAGAAAAAAAAATATTATAAAATTTCATATTAAACATTAAAAAAAAAGAAATCAACAATTTAATTGTATTTTAAAACATAAAATCTTTCTATAATAAACTGAGATAAAAAGCCTTTAAAACCTTTGAAATAAAAAGAATTTGAATAAATAAACAATATACCTTTAAATATATTAATTTTTAAAAAGAATATAAAAAAAAATGGATAAATGTGAAAGATGTCAAAATAAAGAAGCAACATTACAATGTATGAATTGTTGTTCATTTCGAAATTTATGTCAAGGATGTGATAGTTTTATCCATAGTCTTCCAACAAAAAAAAATCATTCAAGAATTCCAATGGGATCAATTTTATCAGGTGAACAAACAAGAATTCCATCTCAATTTCTTTCAGGTGAAAATACAGAAAGATTAATGAATGAACAAAGAGAAAATTGTTGTAATGAACATGAAAATATATTAGAAAATAAACAATTAGAAAATCCAAATATAAATATTAATGATAATAAAATTTTAAATAGCAATATTAATCCTTGTAATAGTCAATTTCAAAGTAATTCTAATTTAAATTTTGTTCAAAATCCTTTTTCAAATGAAAATAATAATAATCAAAATTTAAATAATGAATTACCTGAAAATTTTAAAGCTGAAAGAATAAATTTACCAAATCAACAAAATACATTTTCAACACAACCAAATTCAACGGTTTTAAATTCTAAATTATATTTTGCTGAAAATTATTCAAAAGATTATGTAAATGAATTAAAAAATATATTTCGAAAAGAAAAAGAACAACTTGAATTTAAAAATAAAACTTTACAAAATAATTTAGATTCCTTAAAATTTAAATTTGCAGAACAAATGAATGATTTATCAAAACAATTAGAAGATATTCAAAGAAATAATAATATAACTTTAGATAATTTAAAAAATAATTATGAACAAAAATTAATACAATTAAATAATGAACATCAAATTGAAGTTGAATCATTAAAAAATGACATTGATAATTTAGAAGAAAAAGAAAAAGAATTAAATGATAAATATGAAAAAGAACTTTCTGAAAAAGACAAAATAATATTAAATTTAAATAATAAAATAGAAGAATTACAAAATAATTTATCTGAAAAAACAGAAGAAAATTATAGAATGAAAAATTCTTTTGATTTAATGACTCAACAATATGAACAAAAATTTAATGATGATAAAAATAAATTAATAAAAGATTATGAAGATAAAATAAATAATATTGTTGAAAATGTAGAATGTACAAAAAATAAATTATTAAAATTAGTTGATGATAGAGAATTTGATATTAAAAATATTTTAGATACAAAAAAAACAGAATTATTTCAATTAAATGAAGAAAATGAAAAATTAAAAGAAGAAATTGAATGTCATAAATTAAATGTTATTAGAATGAGAGATGAAAGAGATTATTATGCAAATGAAAATGAACAATTAAAAAAAAATGAAAATCAATATCAATGTAATTCTCAAATACAAAATAATGAAATTAATAAATTAAATGAAGAAATTAGAAAATTATGTGAAGAAAATGATGATTTAAAATGTCAAATTACTAAATTAGATAAAATTATTTATGGGAAAATACGTCCTACTATTAATCCTTATACTCAGAAAAATTGTTAAAAATAAATTTTTTTTTTTTAAATTTAAATATAATTATTTAATTGGTTTTTTTTAATAAATTAAAATTTTTTAAAATATACTTTTTTATTTAAATAAAACATATAAAAATTATATTAAATATTTTATGAAGATATCTCAATTTTAACTGGTAATTCTGTATTAGGTATTTTATCATAATGTTCTCCTTGTGCTGCACCTAATTCTTTTATTCTTCTTCTAATTTCAGTTATTTTAAATATTATAAAAACAGGAAAAGATAAATTTAAAACTAAATAAATTATAAATAATATAATAATAATTATAATTTCTGTTATTTTTTTCTCAAATATATATAATAATTTTTCAAAATCAAGTAAAATTCTAAATAATAAAATATAAAACATATCAAAATAAAATAATCCAAGAATAAAACTTTCTACAATTAAAACTCGTTTTGCTTGAATATAAATATTAAATGAAACATTCATAAAATTATGTCTGAAAAAATATAAACATAAAATAGAAGAAATTATAATTATAATTAGAGATATAACATTAAAATAACATGCAAAAATATCTGGAAGAATAAATATTGTAATTATATCTATTAATGTTACAATTAAAGATAAGACAATCACTTTTTTTAGGTTTATATATGTTTTTTGTAATTTATTATTATAATAATTAATTGAATCATTTCTTATTTCATTTTCTTTATTATTTGAATTCATATTTTATTTTAAAATAAAAAATTAATATTTAAATACTGATTATTAAACATTTAATTTTTAATACTTAAAAAAAATTACTTACACTATTATTTAATCTTGTGTATCTCTCCATAATTTATTTAATAATAATATTATAAGTTTCTATAAAATAAATTGAAGATATTTAAATAAAATTCTAAAATTTTTAATCAAAAACTTAACTGATTAATAACAATAATATAAAAATTAAATAATAAATAAATAAATAAAAAAAATAATTATTCTTTCCCTTCTTCAGTTTCTATAATAACTTGTTGGAAAATTTTTCTTAAAAATTCTTTGAATTCATCAAATTCAACAGTTCCATTTTTATCTAAATCAACTTTTTTCATAGTTTCTATTATAGTTTGATCACTTGGAGTTGGTAAATTATATTCTTCTGTAATTCCAAGCATCATTTTTCTAAATTCTTGAGGATCAATAAAATTACTTTTATCTTCATCTGCTCTATTAAATATTGCTTTCGCTATTGCTGTGAAACAATTTTCATCTGATAATACTATTTTAAGATAAGAGTCCATTTTTTTATATTTTTTTTCTTGATTAAGACTTTTTTATATAATAATTTTAATGGAAATGAATTTCATTTATTTATTTTTATTATAATTTAGATATTTATAAAAAAAGAAAGAAACAGGTTTTATATATTTTTATTTATTATTTATATTAATTAGAATTAAATGAAAAATTCTAAAAAAACTATTTATAGAAGAATAACAGAAAATATTCAAAATAAAATAGGAAATTTTAAAGATGGAAAATTAACAAAAGAGAAATTAAATGATCAATTAACATTAAATATAGTATCATTATGTAAATTTATTCAGAAAAATGAAGAAGAAAAAAAACAAAAAGAATTATTAGAACAAGAAAATGATGATGATGGAGAAAATGAAAAAGATTTAGAAGAAGAAGTGAATGATACAATTTTAGATGTTTTTGTTCCTTATTCTCGTTTAACAAGAACACTTCAATTAAAATTAGAATCAATAAACATTCCAACAATAGATGAAAATGAAGAATTTGAAAAAGATTTATTAGAAAATGATTTTTTAATGAATGAACATGATAACGAAGAAAATGAAGAAAAAAAAAAGAAAGATTTAACAAATTTAATTGATGAAGAAGATGATGATAATATAATAAATGATAATTTTCAAGGCAATAATAATCATTTAAATTTTCTTGATGAAAGTATGATGAATATGTCTTTATTTAATCAACCTTTAGAAAATGATAATTATGATCCTTTTACAATTGGAAGAGGAGGAATGAATAATATGATTAATAATAATAATAATAATATTATTAATAATTCTATTAATACTAATATAAATATACATGATATAAATAAAAATCAAAATGAATTTAACAATAATGAAAATCCAAGAGCAAATTCAAAATATAATAAAAATAATAAATCTAATGTAGAAATGAATGAAGAAATTAAAACTGCTTGTCGTGAATTTGATGGTATATTAAAAGAAAGAATTATTGTTGAAACTATTAAAGAAATGAATATTGATTATTTAAGATATATGTATTCTATATATAAAAAAATGAAAGAATCTTGTGATGCTCCTAATAAAGAATTAAACGAATATAAAGGCCTAAAATTTATTAATCAATTTAAATCTTTTGTTTTAGAAATTGGAATTAGTGATAAAAAATTTTATGAGCAATGTATTAGAGAAATTATTTATAATAAAAATATGTTTGCTTTTTCTGAGTTTTTAGAATGCTTTAGAAAATTATTAAATTTAAAATATGATCAAACTTTTTTAAAATATAAATTTTTGTTTTATATTACTGAAAGAAAACATGAAGATTATTTTGAAGAAGAAGATTTAAATAGATATTATAATTTACTTTATAAATGTAGAAAAATATATGATCCTGATATTTGTGAACAAATAAAACAAAAATTATTAATTAAATATAAGAAATTTTTTCCTAAAGAAGATAAATATTATACAAGGAAATTATCATTAATGTTAGAACAATTTTTTGATTTAAAATAATAATTATAATCTAATTAAATATAATGGATTTTCATAATTTGTTCTCAAAAAAATAAATATTTAAACTAAAAAATAAAGCAAATTATATTAATTAATTATTAATTAGTTTAATTTTCTTATTCTATTTTTGAAAATTATTTATAAAAATTTACATTTAAAAATATAAATCAAATTATATAATTTTACAATAAATTAAATAAATATTACTTATTTTTATTGAAATTATTATGAAAAAAGACTTATTAGAAATTCAGGTAATAGTTATGCTTCAACTGTTTGATGAAATGTTTAAGAGATAATCTTTCTTATTATTCAAATATATTAAAAATAATAAGAATAATAGTAATAGTAATAACAATAATAATTATAAAATATTTATATTTTATGAGTTCTATTTATTATTTGTGAAAATAAAACATTTATCAATGAATAAAATTTTAACTTTTTCTTTAAATAAAAATCTGAAAAAATTTAATTTAATATTATAAAAAAATATAATTGTATAACAAAATATAATTATATATTAAGAGTATTCATTGTTTCTCCTTTAAACAAACTTTTAAAATATAAATAATAATAATCAACCATAATTAATAACTGTAGAACTTGAGATGCAATAATGAAATATCCACAATAACCACAAAATAAAGAAAGAGAATTTGCTTCTTCAGTATTTAATTCAGGATAAGTATCCCACCAAAAAATTAAAGATAAAAATCTACTTAAACCACATAAAGCAACATAATGACTAGTATAAGTTTCAATTTGTCCTTTTTTAACAATAAATAATTGAATTTGAGGAAAAATTGCAACAGCTTCTAAATACATTGAAAAACACCAAGTAATATCAGTGGGTAAAAATCCATTTAATGAAGTATGAACAATACAAGATAAAATAAAAGTAGGAATAGCTAAATAATAATAATGTACTTTATCATTCATATAATCTGAAGTTTCTTTATATGTATATAAAGTTAAAAAGATTAATAATAAAACAGATAATAAAGAAATAAATTCTGTTAATTGATAAAACCAATCACCTGAATTATCACTTGGTAAATAACCCCTAAATAATAAATTTGTAATTAATCTTGCTGTAAGTAATAATGCATAACATTTTAATGTATTTACTGATAAACCTGATGAATTTTGAAATGAATATACCTTTATTAATACTATTATAAAAGCAAACATTTGAGATAATGCTGATAATACTAAAAGAAAAGAATAATCATTACTTGATATAAATATTGTTATAAATGTTACTATCGTTATTGCTGATATCCAAAAAAATACATCTTTTTTCCTTTTCTGTAATTCATATGATAATTGCTGAGGATCTTTAAATTTTTCTATTATTGATTTCATTTTTTTTGTTCGAATAAAATTTAAATAATAATAATTTTATTTTAAATTTATTTTATTTTTTTTCATTATAAATCAATAAATTATACAAATTATCATTCTATTTGTTATTATTTTTTTTTAAAATAAATTAAATTTTAGAACAAATATTGAATTTATTAAATTAAATAAAAATGGTTGAATAATAATAAAATTTAATTAAAATTAAAAATAATAAAATTAAATACCCTTCAAATTTATGTATCAATTTTTGTGGTTTCAGACAACAATGAAGAAAAATTTAGAAATTATTTCTCTTTACTTTCTAAAATTAATTTTAGTTCAAAGGAAACCACTTTTGAATTATTTATTGGTATTGAGATCTTAAAACAAAAATAAAATATTATCTAATAATTAATTAATTTTTATTCCAGATGAAATAAGTGAAAAAAAATGAAATTCACAAAAAATATATATGGGAAAATATCAATAATAAATATGATAATTGAATTAAAAATATTGAAGGATTCAAAATCATTAAAAAATTCAAAGGTAAATAAATCAAATAAAATATTTCATTTCAATTAAAAAAGGAACAAAAAAATATTATCTGATGAAAATAATAAAAATTATTTAGTAATAGCAATAATTTTCAATAAAATATAAAATAAATATTTTTATTATTTTATATCAATTAATTATATTTTATTTTTAATTTTTTAAACTTTTTATTTTAAAAAATCCATAATTTAATCAATAAAAAAAAATATATATAAAAACATAAAATGTCAGATGAAAACCTTGAAAACCCAAATCCTGAAATGACAGAAAACTTGAATGTAGAAAATCCTTCTGAAGAGCAAGTAACAAATCAAGAAAATGTAGAATCTCAAAACAACTTTCAAGAAAATACCGAAGAACCTGTAGAAACAAAAAAAGAATACGCTCCTGCGAATCCAACATTAAAAGAATGTATTCAATTAAATCAACTTCTTCCAATGAATGAGATAGATAAAAACATAGAAGCAATATCAACAGTAATATATGAAAATGATGATTTATTGAATGAATTTCTTCAAAAAATAGATAATAGAACAAGAATATGTAAAGATGATCCAGAAGGTGAATTCATAACATGTGAACAGAATCGTGATGGTGATTCTTATCGTTCTCCATATTCCAATAAGTATTTCCCACCAACAGAAGATGCTAAATATCCATCTCCACAATTAAGGAAATTAGAAGAACAATTAAATCAAATGTTTAAAAATTATGCTAAAGCATATTATTCCTCTCAATCACATATTTCTGTTTATTGTTGGGATTTAGGTGAAAGTCCAAGTGATGGATTTGGTGTTGCTGTTCTTGTTAAACATTCTGTTAATAGTGAAAGTATGCAAAATGGATTATGGGATAGTTCTAATATTATTACTGTGAATTTTAGTGATGGAGGAAAGAAAGCTTCTTATAATTTAATTACCACTGTTTCTTTGACTATGGCTTTTTCTAATAAAACTTGTGGAAATGTTTCTTTAAGTGGATCACTTACTAGAAATAGTTCATCTGAAAAAAACATTAAAGAATATTATAGTGTTGAACATATTGAAAATATTGGGAAAATGGTTGAAGATTTAGAAAGTAATATTAGTAATACTTTAGATGCCATTTATGTTAGTAAATCTAAGGAAATTATTGATACTTCTAGAGTCAATCCTATTTTGGGTAAACCTGGTATTGCTCAAGCTATGGCTCTTAAAAATGTTGTTTTAGGAATGAAGAAATAAGGTTTTTTAAATAGGATTTTTAAGTTAATAGTATTAAAAAATATATTTTAATTTATTTTTAATACTTTTTTTGTTTTTGATTTTTTTTCTTTTTTAATATTGAAAAGAAGGTAAATCAGTATTTATTTTTATTTTTGAGTTAAAAAAAATATAAAATATAATTATAATTAAATTATATAAATCTTTTTTTAATCTAATAAATCATCAATATCAATTTCTTCTTTAACATCAATTTTAGGTTCTTCTTTTTTTTCAGGAACTTTTAAAGTAGTTTGAATATAATTTGTATTTGTATTATTAACATTTTCTTCAGGTTGTTTTTTTTTAGCTAAATCACCTTTAATATCAGAAATAATTTTTAAATTATTTTCTGCATAAGCATTTAATAATTCATCTTTTTTATTTCTTCTATGAATATCAGGGAAAATAGAAAAATGATGAAAATCAACAATTTTATTTCTAATTTTCCCTTCATGTGTAACAGCAAATAAATCTCTTTTTGAATTGTGATTTTTATGTATTTTTAAATCCAAATTATTAGAAGGATTTTTCCCACTTAAATCAGCTTGAATAACTTTAGTCATATGAATTAATCTTTGACAAGAAGCAGATTTTTGAGTATTTAATCCATTAACTTTATCATATAAATCTACATGTGGGTTTATTTTAGAAACATATCTACTTGTTAATGGAATAATTACTTTTTCTCCATTCTTATAATTTTCTATTGATTGAGTTTGATATTTTTTTTTTTCTCTTAATTCTCTTAATTTATATGCTGCTGATGTTTCATCTAATATTTGATAATGAAGTGCTCTTTTTTTCTTTTTATTTTTATTTTTATTATTTTTATTGTTTTTATCATTTTGAATATAATTTGGATTAAAAATATTAAATATTTGTTTTATTTTTTCCTTTGTTTTATCATTAAATGATGGACTATTATATAAACTTAATATTGATGAATTATTTGTTTTATTATCTATTTTTTTTTGAGGAGATAAATAATTTATTTTTGTTTTAAAATGTTCTTTCACTTTTTCAGAAGTAAGAGAATTATTTCTTGTATGATTTTGTTTTAAATATGAATTTTCTAAATTTGTTGTTTTATAATTTGAATAATGAATATTATCATAAATTGATGTTAACATTTCATTTCTTAATTTTTGAAATTTTTCACTGTTTATTGTTGAATTATTTTGAATTGTGGTTTGTTTATGAGAAAAAGAATTTAAATATTCTAAAGCTGAAGAATATTTATTTTTTATTTTTTTATCTATTGAACTCATATTTGTATCATTCATTGAACGAAGAGATTTGAAATCAAGACTAAGAGTTTTACTTTTTGATTTATTATTATTTTTATTTTCTGATTTCATATTTTATTTTTTTTTATAACTCAAGAAATTAAAAAATTTAATAAATTTAAACTATGAAAAATATTTTTAAATCTTAAATGAAAAAACCTATTGAATGATTATCATATAAGATTTAAAATTAAAATATTTAACATTTTCACTAAAATGATATACAATTATTAAATACTATTGAAATGATATAAAAAAAGTAGAAAAACCCTAAAATGAGCTTTTAGATGATTTGAAAAATAATTTAACCAAAAAGAAAATTTTGAAGTTATGGAATTTCAAATTTTTATAAGTTCAATGTCAATGATAATTAATAAATATAATGAAGAAAAATAATTGCCCATTAAAAACGGAATAATTTATAAATAGAAAAATATTTATTTTTCCAAAAAAAAATAGAAACTAAATTTTATAAAAATAAATATATAAATAAAATATTAAAAAAAAAGTTTTTAATGCTTTTTTTAGGTGTTAATTATATTTCATTGAAAGTGTAACAGGGAAAAGACCAAAATATAATTAAAACATAATAGAATAAATAATAAATAACATACATTTAAACTCCATAAGAAAAAAAAATAGTGTTAGAAAAAATCTTAAATGAATATTTGTTGGATAAAATTCTAAAATAAATTTAATAATGTCTTGAGAAGGATGAACAAAAACAATTAAGAAAGATGTTAAAAAAATTGTTGATAAGGGAGTAGAAATAGACAATATTAAAATATTATAAAATAGAAGATGAAAAAGGAAATTAATTAAAATAATTTATCTTAGATTACATTAAGGAAAATATAGTATTCTTATACTAAAATTGTTGGATTTAAAGGAAAAATATGAAATGATTAAGTTTTGATGAGATTTTTGATTGAATATTTACTTTGTATTTTATTTTTTTAACATTTAATGTCAAAGTTAAGTCAAACGAGGATTTACTTATTATCCAATTTCCAATTTATTATATAAAGTCTATCTTATATATTTATATATTTTAAAATAATTAATTATAAGTTAAATTAAATTAATTTTAATATTTAATTATTTAATTTTGTTCAAAAATAAATAATTAATTTTAATATATTTGAAAAACTTAACGCAAACAATTTATTTGCTATAAACGGTAACAATTAACGGTAACAATAAATAAAAATGAAAATCTTGTTAATCATTTCATTCATATTCTTATCATCATGTGAGGAGATCTTTTTACGCTTAAAAACTTTTAAAACAGCTCCTGATCAAAATAAAAAAATATTTATTGAATTAAGAAGTGATTCAGATCCGGGAAGAAGTGCAAATGGGATTTTCAGTATAAAATCAGTGTCTGGAAATTCAGTCACTTTAAACTCTTGTACGAATTTTGATGCTTATCAAGATGGGGAAACAGTTATATCAACCATTTGTGATATAGTTAATGTTAATGATGGAACATATAATATAGAAAAAAAAGATATAAACATAGGTTCTAATACATATAAGTTAAACGTTAATACCGCACTTGATTATAAAGCATTGGTAATTAAATCAAATTCTGCAACAGACGCAGAGCTCACCAAAAATATTTTAACTGTATCAAAAATTGAAAAAAATAATGGAATTATAATTACATTTCAACCATCTATATCAATTGATGAAGATCATTCTTCAGTTTATGCCGCATTTATGATATCGGGATATTATTTAACTTGTGATATTAAAAAAGGTAATGCTAATACTGATACTACTGCTTCTTGTTCTTTTCCTGATAAAATATATGCAGGAGATTATTATTTAGAAGAAAATGGAATTGGTGCGAGATCTGGAACTTATCAATTTACTGTCGCTATTGCAAATAATGCTCAAAAAACTATTACTATAACAGAAGCTGATCTTAATTCTAATAACAAAAGTGGTTTTGTTTCTTTTTCTAAATATTTAGTTATTATTTTTATTTTGTTGTTTTAAAAGGCTTTTAAGCTTTTAAAAAATTTTTTTGACTTTTTATTATTAATTATTTTTTTTTATATTAAAAAAAATTAAGGATCAATGATTATATGAAGATTGATATTGAAAATAGAAGTTATTAATTGAATTATAAAATAAACATGTTTCATTAATTTTTTATAAACACTTTTTTTATTTCTATTATCGTATATAAAAAATAAAAGAAGAATCAAGCACTTAAATTGATGAAAATAACTCAAATTTAAAATAAATAAATTTGTTTCAAATCAAACTTATAATATTTTTTGGATTTTTTCAAATGATATCATATTATATTTAATATTTTATGTTTCATATCTATAAAAAAGAAGAAAGCATTTTTTATAATCAATAAAATCTGAATTTATTTAATATTATAACAATAATTATATTTTTTGACATTGACCTAATAAACAGTAATGAAGTTTAATCATTTTAATTTTTTTGATTTAAAGTTAGGGTGATTATTATATAAATATTAATTTATTTTTTTTTTCTTTGTGTTTTAAAATCAATTGAATAAATATACATAATAAAGAAATAATTTTGAAAAAAATGATTATACTTGAGTTATATAATTAATTGGTGATTGAGTATTACTCAGTCTCAATCTTTAAAATTAATTTAGTAATATCCTTTTATTTTAATTCATAAAATTATAAAATAAAACAAATTAAGTTCTTTATGGTATTATATAATATATATTCAATATGTCAAATACTTGTAAAAACAGGATTATAATATTTATTTCTTATATTTTAATATTTTTCTCCTTATTTTATATATTTATATTAATCAATTGAAAAAAAAATCATTATTTATATTTCCAATCTTTAATTTTTTCCTAATTTTCATTTGTAAATCTAACAATTCTCTTCCTTTTATTATCACAATCATTATTTTTACCTTTTATTTCATCAATTATATCAAAAAAGTCAAAACATCTAGAGTTCACCTATTTTTAACTACATTAAGTTTTCATCTTCTTTTTCTTTTGGAATATATTTCAATTTAATTGTTTTAAATAATTTTTTTCTCTCATTATTTCTTGATTTTTTTTCTTTTAAATCTTTATTCATTTTATCATCTTTTTTTCATTATCATTTTCATAGAGGATATACTGATACAGGTATATAATTCTTCAATTTTTAGATTATAATATTAAATATGTTCTATTTGAGATAGACATTCTTTTCATTTTTTTGTTTAACCATGAAAAATTTTCACATTTCTTTGATGTTTTTAAAATTAAAAAGTATAATTTTCATATGAAAAAAATTTATTAACTTTGATTCATAGGATATATAATCATTTTAAAGAAAAATTTATTAATAAAACATTAATTAAAAAGAAGATTTAAATTATTTTATATTTAAAAAAAAAAAGAATTACCAAATTCAATAAAAAATTAATTAATTAAAAATATATTCATTTTTCAATTAAATATATAAAAAGAAAATAAATTAAAGAAATAAAATAAAATGTCATATTTTACTTCATATTCAAAAAAAATAAAAAATTCTTTTTCTTCTCAAGAAAGTAATAATAGGACATTTGTAAAGAATTATAAATTAGGAAATTTAAAAGATTCAAAATTCATTAATCCTTTTGTTTTAGATACCACATTTGGAAAAGGAAATATTGAAGGAAATGAATTTGAAATAAGTTTTACTTGTAATGAAGGAGAAAGTAAATTTTCAAATAATACAAATAGAAAAATTCTTGATTTTTTAGAAAGAAAGGAATTCATAAATTATAATTATGATGATTTTTTAAAATGTGAAACTGATAATTTTTCTTTTAATAAAACTATAAAAAAATCACCTGAAAATAAAAGGAATTTAAATAAAAATAATGAAATTAATAGTAATGATAATTATATAAATATATGGAAAATATTATTTTTATTTTTGGAATATATTTTTATGGTATTTATAATTTTTATTTATGAATATGAAAAACTGAAAATTAAAGTAATTAATTCAATTTCACAAAATAATTTTAATTGGTCTTATAAATATCAATATCATAATATTAGTGAATTAAAATCAAATAATATTAAAAATTAAATTATATATAAAACTCAATTACAAATATTATATTATTTTTCTTTAAAAAAATAGTTTTATATTCAACATTAATCTCTCATTTAATTTTTAATTTAAATTTTTAATTCTATAATTTTTTTTTCAACAAAGGAAAAAAATACAAAAGATTTGTTTAAATTAGAGTTTTAGTTATTAACTAACTTTCTCATGTCATATAAATTACTTTTAAAATCTTTATTATTAATATTTATTTCCTTTTTATTAATAATAGAAAGAATATTAGATTTAATACAATAATTATTGTTTATAAACAACTTTAATATTTCAATCTATTTTATTAAAATTTTTTTTTTTTATATCATTATAGTGTTAGAATATTTTTCAAAAGATGATTATCATAAATATTAAAGATTAATTAACATTTCCTAAATTATATTCTTTATCCAATATAATACCTAATTTCATTTTTTATAATTATTAATTATAGTTTTGTTAAAGATTAATTGCTCAATAAATCATTTATCTTTTCTTATTATAAAATTATTAAACAAAATTTTAATATATAGTCACCAATTATACTTTAAAAAGATAAGTATTTAATTTTAAAAATAATAATGATAATGAGAATAATAATCGAGTTTTAAAATATAAGAAAAATAAAAAACCAAATCTCCTACTTATAATACAAATAAAGCTAAACAAAGTTCTTAAAGAATATAATATATTAAAAAAATATTTATTTATTTTATTTATTGTATAATTATTGTTTTAACTTTTTTTTAAGAAGAAAAATTAAAAAAAATTAAATGATTCTAATATGAAAAAAGTAAAAATACAAAAAGAATTATATTTCAAATAAAATTTCTCTTATAGAAATAATGGAAAATATAAAAAAACAAAAAAATAAAAGGGCTTTTAAGAATTATTTTATTATTAAATTAAATCATTAAATGAAAAAATCCCCAATAGTAAAAATAGATAAAGTAAAAATTAAATTAAAAAAATAAGAAAAAATTCAATCTAAATAATATTCGTTTAAATATTATTTTTAATAGCTTAAAAACTTCAAAAACTAAAAATTTATGTCAAAAATAAAATACTTTACATTAAAATTATATCATATTTATTTGAGAGGAAGAATAATAAGAAGAATTACACAAAACACCAACAAGGAAAAACGAAAAATTTCTTTTTTTTTAGTTGATAATACAATATGTTTTTTATTTGTCCTACACAAAGTAAAAAAATAATCAAGAATAATGATTACAAAATAAATTAATTATTTGGTAATTGTGCTAATAATTTAAAAGAATAAAATTTAAATAAATAAAATTAAAATAATGTAATAGATTTAATTTTGCTAAGCTGAATTAAATATAAAGAACATTATGAATCAAAACAATAACTCTGAATACAAAATTAGATAATGTAAAAAAGGAAATTATTTATTATATTACAAATTCATTTTTTTTTGTTTTTAGTTAAATTATTTTTATTTTTTTAATGATTTTTAACTATATGTGGTTTTTACTAGATTAATTAAAAAAAATATAGATTTAAAAGATTTTTTTATTTATGTCATTTTCTGAAATTGGAAAAGCCTTTAGTGAATTATTTGTAAAAAAAAAAAATCACAAAAAAAAAATAGAAAACAATTATGATTATGATTATTATTTAGATGAAAAAGGAAATAAAATAGAAAATAAAGGTTTAAATTATGAATTAAAACAGAAAAAATTGAATGATTTTTTAAAGGATTTATCAAGATCAGATAAAGATATAAATGAGAGTAGAAAAAAATATTTAAATAAATTAATTTCAAATAAAACAAAATATTCATTTCAATTTGAAAAAGAATATTATGAAAATAAAAGAAAAGAAAGAATCAAAAAAATTTTAGAACAAAGAAAAAAAAATTATTCTTTAATTGTTTCTCCAAATTATAATACAATTTTTCCAAGTATTCATGTTACAATTTTTCCTAAATTTGAAAGAATAAATAAAAATAAGAGTCAATCAAATTTAATAAATGATAAAAAGAATGATTTATTATCTACTTCAACAAAATCTTTTACAATAACAAAAAATACTGTTAAAAACAATCAATCTTATAATCAAAAAAATTCATTAGAAATAAATCAAAACAAAGTAAAAATTAAAAAGAAAAAATTTCAAAATTTGAATTTCAATAAAACAATCAATGAAAATAAAAATTTGATGACAAAAAGTTTTGAAAAGAAAAATCGTAATTCTAGAATTATAAAAAAATCAAAATCTACTAAAATAATTTTTGGTAAAAAACTATCTCTTAAATTTAAACCTCTTGAAGCATTAATCAATTATTGTCCTAAATATGATTTCATAAGAGTAGATACAAAAAAAACTTTTGTTCATTATGGAAGGGATTTAGAAAAAGATTTAAAAAATAAAAAAATAAAAATGACCAAAAAAAAAATTTTTGGAGCTGATATATTAAATACAATTTCAGATCAATATGAAGTTATTAATATTTGCAATGAAGAAAAATTAAAAAAAGAAAAAAACAAACAAAATGTATATTTAAAATATAAACATTTAATAGAAAATCAATCAAAATAATTTTTTTCCCAAAAAATTTGATTTTAAAGTTTTAATAAATTAATTAAATTAAAATTATATTTTCATCATTTCTTCTTCTTCATCATTTAATTGAGTATAATAATTATATTTTCTTTGATGAACAATAACCAATTTATTATTTTTAATAGTATCAAATAAAATAAGTAAAGTAATCATGAGAATAAGAATAAAAAAAATAAAATATTTAAGTGTAAAAGTATTTTTTTCATTTTCATTATTTTTGATTTGAATATTAAGAGGTTTATATTTTTCAATAAAATTTTCAGAACCTTTTTTACCATAACCTGTAATTTCAACTCTATAAATTCCTTCAGTTATATTTTTTCCAATTAATTTAGTATTTTCTTCTTTTATTTCATTGTTTAAATTAGAATTATTAAATTCAAAATAATGTTCTTTTTGTTTATTACCATCCATCTGTTTTAAATTAAGTAAAAATTTATCATATGATAATAAAAGATCTTTTTTAATTGTAAATGAATAATCATTTAATAAATTATTTATAGAATTAACTTGTATTGGAACTTGATTATAAATAACTATTGATTTACAATTTAATTTTTCTAAATTTATATCATCAGATAAATTTTCTTTGTATTTTTCAATTAAAAATTGTTCCTTATTACTTATTAATTCATCATTATCAACTGATGTTAAATAATATTTTCTAAGTAATAAATCTATATTAAAAGTAGGAATAAAATGTTTTATTTTATTATTTATTATTATATAAGAATCATTAATACAATGATCATTTAATAATGGAGATTTTTCATTCAATAATTTTAAATTTTCAGGTTTAATGAAATTATGAATGGTATGATTAGTATAAAAAATTTTGAAAGATAAAATATTATCTGTTTGATTAACTTTTTTATCTTTTTCAACTTTTAAAATTAAAAAATTATCTTTTTTCATTTTTAATAAAACAGTATTATCATTTAATTTTTCTTTAACTAAAGTACTATTTTCACTTTTCTGAATTTTAACTTTAGTTCCATTAAAGCTTTGAATAATAATACTTTTTTCAATTTTATTTTTATCACTATCATAAATTTTACTTTCTTTAGTATCATTTAATAAATATTTATAAAAATGTGGCATTGAATTATCATTATCAGTATTAGTAATCCATTGATCATTATATTTAAAATTTTGTTCTTCTAAATATTTTAAATCCATTCTTTTTCCAACTCCTATTTCAAAATCATCAGGATAAATAAAAGTATCTTCTTTATCTTTTGGTTCAAATTTTATAGAAATTAATAATAAAGTTTTTTCTTTTGGTTTTTGAATTGTTTTTTTAAATTTTAAATGATAAACATTATCTTTAAATTTATGACTTTCAATTAAAGTAAAAATTGAATTTGAATCTTTAACTGGAATTAATTGTTTAAAATCAGTTATATTTGAATCATTTGATGTTACAATAACTGCTTTTATTTCATTATTTATATTTTTATTTAATGAATCATATCTATAAGTAATATAATTTTCTTCATTTATTTTATAATTAGTAATATCGAAATAATAAAAATATTTATTAAATGTAATAAATTTTTCGAAATGTAATTTTCCTTCTTGTAATTGTAATGGTTTAAATCCATCAAATTTTGTAATTAAAATTAAAAATTTAATTTTATAATAAGGTTTTTTTTCTTTTCTCATATTTGTAATTTTAATATAATAAGTTTTATTTGGTAAAAGGTTTATAATATTTCCAATAAGATTATCATCACTTGAAAATATTTCTTTATATTCTGATTTATTTGTATAAATTGTAACTAAACTTTTATCAAAATTATTTATTTCAAAAGAATATTTATTTTTTTCTTTTACTGTAAAAGAACATATTCTGTAATTTAAAGAAAAAAATCTACTTAAAAGATAAGGTTGATTTTCTTGTAGTTTAACTTCATCATTTTCTCTATAAATTGAAACATAATCTTCATAAAAATAATGTCTATCTTTAAATATAATATATAGAAATTCATTTTCTTTTGTTAAATTTAAATCTTTAATTTTGACAATGAAATCTTTTCTTTGAACAACAAATCTTATTGAATTAGTTTTATTTGAAAAATTTGTTGTATTTGATAATATTGAATTCACTTCATCTAAATTAGTTAAAATTAAACCTTTAACTGTGAATCCAGTTGCTGATTGAAAATGAATTATTAAATCTGCATTATCGTTATTTGAATTGTTTAATCTAAATTTTAATGCTATTATTGGATTTTCTTTATTTAATTTTAAATGATAATTTTCATACGGTAAAACTTCTTTTATTTCATCTTCACATTTTGAATAAAAAATCAATAATGAAATAATTAATAATCCAACACAATGTTTTGACATTGAATTATTTATAATTAATTATTTGTTAAAAATATTTAAAAATAATTAATTATCAATTCAAAATTTTTATATAGATTGAATTATAAAAATATTTATTTTTGATAAAATAATTTTTAATTTTTTCTGATATTGCATAAAATAATGATTTCTATTATTTTATATAAATATCATTTATAAACAAATTGCTTTTTTTTAGTTTAAAGAGAGATAATATTTAATTTTTATAAAAAAAAGGTTTTTTAATATGAAACTCAATAAGCCAAAAATAAGAAAATATAAGGAATGCCATTTTCAAATGTTTAAATATAAAAAAACAAAATAAATAGGGAATAGTAAACGAAAAAGACAATAATTTTGAAAAACTTATATGAGTGTATGTTTAGTTTTATGTAAATAATTAAAGTTAAAAAGATTTGAAAATGAAAAAGAAGAAGAAGTAATAATTTTTCTTGTACTTTTTTTTAAAAAAATATTTTTTAAGAATAAATAAACTTAATAAACACTATATTACAAAAAACTAATATAATAAAATGGAATAAATAATTGGAAGAAAACTAAATTAAAATGAATATGGAAAAAAAATGTAAGATTATAACCCAATTTATTAAAGATTTTTTAGAAATAAAAAAATAAATATATATTATATATAAGAATTTAAAATACTTTATTAATATTATTATTCAAATAATAAATCCTTCATAAAAAATTCCAAAAACAAACAATAAAAATTTTTTCTAAATTTTTAGAAAAAAAATAATTACAAATTTTCAAGAATTTTCAGTATGTTTATTAAAAAAAGAACTTTTATGTTCAACAAAATTATAACTATTTACTCTAAAAAATTCATAACTATTTTTTTTTGGAAAATATTTCATTAATTGATTAGTTTTCTTATCATAATTTTCAATACATCTTTCAGAAGATATTTTTTCTGTGCTTGATGAAATATTCGAATTTTCTTTTTTATAATTTTTTTTATTTTCAATTTTTCTATTTGAGAACTCACTATTAACTTCTCTTACTGTATCTAATTTTCCTTTTTGAATTTCAAATTCATTTTTATTTTTAAATCTATTATTTGAAACTGAAGAAATTTGACTTTCATTTAATAAATCATTTAAAGAAAGTTCATATTCATTTAATATTTCTGAACTTTTATTTTTTTCTCTTTCTTTTAATTGAAATGATTCCCTTTTTTGAATAAAATTTGAAAATTCTTTATTTTGATTTATATAAACTTGATTTGAAGGTTTTTTCTTAATAAAATAATATTATAATTTTTACATTCATTGATGGAGCAAAGCAATATCCCATCAAAATTTTCTTAATTTAAAAAAATGAATTATTATCTTTTAATTAAATATTAACATAATATTTTCAAAATCAATGATTTTTAATAATTAAAATTATTAAATGAAAATCTCAGAATTTAGATTGATAAAAGTAAATTGACAAAAATACACTTTTTTGGCTTTTTAAATGAATGATAAAAAATATTTATTCTTTTTCCCTTTAAAAAAATTAAAAAAAAATAATATGATGATATAAAAAATTATATTTCACCTTAAATCTTTGAAAATAATTTAAAATATTGTATATTTAGAAAGAAATTAAATTGAAACAAATTCAATAATTAAGAAAAATCAACTTTCAATACCTTAACAAACAAAGAAAATATATAATCCTATTAATTTACTTATCTTACTTTTCTTTTTTTTTCTAAACAAATTAAATAAAGTATTAAAAAAATCTAAATATAAATAACTAAATAATTTTAAATAATTAAATAAATAAATTTTCAAAAAAAAAGAAATGAACGACATTGAAATGCAAGATGAGACAAATCAATTCCCTCAAACTACAAATAAAAAATCAACATTACCATTTGTAGAAAAATATCGTCCAACATCAGTATCAGAAATAATAAGTCATGAAGAAATATTATCAACAATATCTCGTTTTATATCTCAAAAGAGTATTCCTCATTTCTTATTTTACGGTCCTCCAGGAACAGGAAAAACAACATGTGCTTTAGCATTAGCAAGACAATTATATGGAGATTCATATAAAAATATGATATTAGAATTAAATGCTTCTGATGATAGAGGTATTCAAGTTGTTAGAAATAAAATAAAAGATTTTTGTGGCGCCTTAGGTTCTTTTAATAATATCTCAATTAATAATAATAATAATAATTTTAATATGTTTAAATTAGTTATTTTAGATGAAGCTGATATGATGACTAGTGATGCTCAAAATGCTTTAAGAAGAATTATGGAAAAATATACTAAAAATTCAAGATTTTGTCTTATTTGTAATCAAGTTAATAAAATTAATATGGCTATTCAAAGTCGTTGTATGAGATTTAGATTTGCTCCTTTAAAAAAAGAACAATGTATTATGAGATTAAAAAATATTTGTATGAAGGAAAATATCAATTATACTAATGATAATACTTTAATTAAAATATTTGAAATTGCTAAAGGTGATATGAGGAAAATATTAAATTTATTAGAAGCTACATTTATGGCTTCTAGTAATTCAACCATTGACGAAAATTCTGTTTATTCTTGTGCTGGTTTACCTACTCCAAAACAATTTAAAGAATTTTGTAATTGTTGTAAAGGAAATGATTTTGGAAATATTTTTCATAAACTTAATGATATTAGAATTCAAAATGGTTTCGCTATGGTTGATTTAATTGAACAATTAACTCATTTTATTAGATTAAATGAAAGAATCAGTGAAAATGAAAAAGTTGAAATTTTTTTGCTTTTAGGAAAAATGGATTTTCTTTGTAATATTGGAGGAGATGAAAAAATTATTCTTTCTAATTTTATTTCAATTATTCGTAAATATAAATTAAATATAATTTAAATTATAAAAAAATTATTTAATTTATTTTTTCGAAATTAAATATAAATTGAACCTTAATTATTTTTTATTTAATTTATTTTTTTTTCTCATTTTTTTTCTCCTTATTATTTTTTCCTAAAATTTGATCAATAGAAGTAATATCAGAAGGAGGAACACTTAAATCAACTTTATTTACAATTCTCATTCTAGGAAGACTACTTCTAACAAATTGTTTATCTTTAATAGTAGCAACTCTCTTTAAATAATCAATAATAGTATTTCTAACAACATCATAATATTTTAAATTTCTTGGTTTATACCATTTCATAACATCAGCAAAATCATCTCCTCCATAAGGAATATCAAAATCAGTAGTAGCAACAGTATAAGTTTTATTATTTTCAATAGGATATTCATATAATCCATCAAATAATTTTGCATAATATAATTTTTTTTTAGGTTCTAAACTAACTAATAATTTTAATCCACTAGTAGGATAAAATCCATATTTTCCACCTTGAGTTTGTTCTAACATTTTTAATAATTCTTCTCCAGTCATTTCAACAGTAACTATTCTAGTTTCAAAAGGACTCATTCCAAATATATTTGCTAAACTAATTTGACCTGGATTCCAAGTATTTCTAAATGCTCCTGAATTTAATATTGATACATCTGCTCCTGTTGCTCTTCTCATTATATCACAATATAAGTTACCTAATGAATTTTCAGAATTTTTATTCATTTGAAGTACATCATTACTCTTTGTAATAATAGAAGATACAAAATTATTATATTTAGGCCAATATGTTTCTGATATATTTTTTAATAAAGGTTCTTTTTCAATTACAGTTCCATGGAAAGAAAATTTAGATAATTTACCTAATTTTTTAACATCTTTTGGATTCATTGGAGTACATCTTCTAGTTTTTTCAAATACTTTTTCACAAACTGGAAGTGGAGATTCCATTTTAATCTCATCTCTAATTAATTTACCACTTTTTTTATCAAAAGGCAAATACATTATTTGACTATAAACAGCATTATTTAAACTACTAAAAACAGGAGTTCCATTAATCCAATGATGAGTAACATCATGTTTATGAGCTGCTACTACAGCATCAACTGTATGTTCTGGTAATGCATTTAATAATATATATATTTCATCTTCTGGATTACATTCTTTTTGCTTTGAATTTTTTGTCCATATTTGTAATTTTAATTTACTATCTCCATCTTTTAAACACTTCATTCCAGCATGAGATAATAATATTACAGAATTAGTTTTTTTTCTTAATTCTTTTGCTTCTCTTATTATTATATCTGAATAATCTAAGAATTTAATTCCATGTAAATCACCAAAAGTAGTTTGAGGTGTTGTAACAGTAGTAATTCCAATAACACCGATTTTAATTTTTCCAAAATCAAATATTTTTGTAATTACTTGATTAGGTAAAAATAAAGTTTTATTAGAGGTAGTATTAAGTATATTATCAACAATATAAGGGAATTGACTTCTAGCCATTTGTCTAATTAAAAAATCTTGTCCATAATCCCATTCATGATTACCAATAGTAGAAGCATTACATTGCATTTTATTCATAAAATCAGTCATTATATCTCCTTTAGATAAAGCTGATTCTAATCCTCCTTGAAAAATATCCCCTCCATCTAACCACATAAATTTATCTCCCCATTCTTCTCTCATTATACTTATATATTTTCCTAAGTATTCTACTCCTCCGTATGAATATGATGTTGAACCATTTATATATTGAGGATAATATGCTCCATGAATATCATTTGTTGACATTATTGCTATGTAATCATAAGTCGAATCATCTGGAGTTGGGTATTTATAATCTGAAATATTTATTATTGATTCTTTTAATTCTTTTTTTGAAGGTTTTTCTTTTTTTTTTTCTTCTTCTTTTTTATTTTTATTCTTTTTTTCTTTTTTATCTTCTTTTTTATGTTTTTTATCTTCTTTTTCCTCTTCTTTATCTTTTTTATCTTTTTTATTATCTTTTTCTTCTTCTTCATGATGTTTATCTTCATTTTCTTTTTTATCTTTTTTATTTTCTTTTTTTTCTTGTTCTTTATGTTTTTTATCTTTTTTTTCATGTTTTTTATCTTCTTTTTTTTCATTTTCATCTTTTTTATCTTTTTTATTATCTTTTTCTTCTTCTTCATGTTCTTTTCCTTCATTTTCTTTTTTATCTTTTTTATCTTTTTTATTTTCTTTTTTTTCTTGTCCT
>JAEEGI010006621.1_pt1 | contig 26128 bp, 23 predicted proteins | sample 8958751 | NCBI WGS metagenome assembly JAEEGI01 (sample SAMN16246545, study PRJNA631951) | gut metagenome | biome: gut microbiome; feature: rumen; material: KS-attached | host: Bos | place: Iran: Karaj | collected 2018-10
AAGAACATCTGACAAGAATTATTAAAATGTTAAAATAAAATATAAGAATATACAATAAAAAAGATCACTGGACAATATGTTCCGTGATCTTTTTTATTATTCAAATTTCGCACTTACTAAACTATACGTAAGCATTTTAGCATTTTAGCATTTTAGATCTAAAATGCTTACGTAAGTTTTGTATGTGAAAAGTTTCAGCTAATAATATGCAAAAAAATGATTGAAGCAGTATCCATATTTATGCTGTCTTTTAGTATTTTATACGCCAATGCTCTATATCGGCTCTATACGCCTGTATAACCGTTTGAATATGTTTATCGATAAAATGGTTATTAAACTATTACAAAACCGATCTGAGAGACAAATAGAAGGTGTGTATTTACAAATAGTATATTTACTTAATTTCGTTAATTTGCACGCAATTCATCTTCTAACAATTCATAATCATATGTGTTTTGTTCAAAGTCAGAATACGTATTATTTTTCCTTTTAGGAGTAGCTGTATATCCATTTTTTATTGCAGATATCATCCATCCTACAAGGTTTTCAATCTCGGACTGTTTGCCAGCAAGTTCGTATGCATCTTTGATCTTGCTGATATCATTATCTGCAGCCTGAAGGATCGATTTAATCTCCTTAGTCTTAAGATTTTCAGAGATGATCATCCTAACTTTATCTATAAGATCATCGATATCGAGTTCTTCTGCTTCAACAATGTATGGATCACCCAAATCGTCCATAAAAACATCGGAAGATTCAGTTTTAATGCCAGCATTTGAGTTCTTATAGCTCTTAGAATCTGTGATTATAAAAGTGACACCTACAACTTTGCCACCACGGCCTGCTTTGTCAGCTTCAAAATCTACGTGTAGATCAGTCTTTTCATTTATTTCTTCAGTTGCCTTTTCAAGAACACGTCTTCTAAAATCACTCCAGGATTTGAAAATCTGTTCCGGTGAACTGGCAACTGCTTTCTCATAATCAGGATTTTTTCCCTGAAGAACTCTTTTTACTTTATCAAGTTCGGCATTGACTACGCCCATTTCAAGTTTAAGCTCTGCAAGTCCGATTGATGTCTCGTATTTGAAAAGATTCTCCTGCCTGTATGTATTTTTTTTGCCAAGAGTAATAGCATCTCTATCCTGTTGCCACTTAATCTCCTGGAGCTCATCTTTCAAAAGTTCATAAAGACGAAGAGAGTATGAGGACTTAAAAGAAAGCATTGTTGAAAGTTTTAGAACAGTAAACTTATCTTTAATGTCAATAATATTTTCTTTAAGTGCAGGGTTAAAAATAATCCTGAAAATACCATCTTTACTGGTAGCTCTGGTAACGACAGATATATAATCAAATGTGCGATTCTTTTTATTGCTGGTACCAATAGTACGACCTGTCATAGATTTAGCAGCATCATCAAGCTTATCATAAAAGCTGCCATAGCTTTTACTGATATTCATCTTACGCTTAAGATCAGAAACAGCGATCTCGTAAACAAGACCTTCACTTTCTTCATGAATATCATCAGCATTAGCAAGAGCGATAGATAGGATCTTATTTTCAAGAATAGAAGATTTGTATTTAGAAGTTATAAGGAAATTACTTTTCTTATAGTTATCACCTTTTTTTACGATATTGTTCGGCATAATACCCCCTCATAATCTTTCTGACACCCATTTTGTCAGAATAAAACCCTATATGTCAGACTTACCATCAATGATTATAACACCCATTTTGTCAGAATAACACCCCAAATGTCAGAAAAAAATTAGTTTAACCCAAAATGTCCACAACTTAAATCCATTATTGCTATAAGTAAAACCCAAATCAGCCATAAAAAGGCTGGAAATCTCATACCCTTTTTGTCCTTGAATTAAACTCTATTTGTCCATATCTAAAACCCTAATAGTCAGATATAGCACCTGTTTTGTCCACAATAAAGCATAAGAAATCCAGTAACTACGCTGTTTAGAGCTATTATTAATTAATAAAATAACTTGTTGTTATAAACAAAAAATAAATAAACAACAACCTTGATGATGACCCAAATAGTCCAGAAGTTATAAATTCAAAGACCCATTTAGTCCAGAAGTTCTTCAAACCTAGTAATAATCAAGGGTCTAGCGTTTATTAGTAAACACCCTAATTGTCCATAAAATAAATTCTTTATAGAACTTCTGACATTTCGGGGTTATAATATTCCCCTTAATGTCAGAAGTTATCTATATAAAAACATATTATAAAGGTTCAACAATACTTTATTATGGACAAAAAATGTAAAGTTTATAATTACAGCACTAAGAGGTAGTATAACTGCAATTATGTAGGATCAGTATTTTTATAGATAACTATTATTTATATGTTCAAAACATCTTTAAAGCCTCTAAAAGTGGCTATTTTCGGATAGAAGATCATATTGATGAGGCACTATAAAGTAAATTATCTTTAAAGTTATGTGAAAGATATGGACAAAAAGGGTACACCCAAAAAGTCCATTAAATAAAACACCCTTTTTGTCCATAAGTTTGATGAAATAGTGATTTATACTGGATAAAAAAGGTTTATATGTACACCCTAAATGTCCAGAAGTAGATTAAAAGTAGGATAAATCTGTAGAAATAAGGATCTATTTATATATTTTTATAAATGCAACACCCAAAAAGTCCATAATAAAGACACCCTTTTTGTCCATAAGTAAATATAGAATGCAGTATTTATGCGGGTTTGAGAATAACCAAAAAGAAGAACCCTAAATGTCCATAAGTTTATTTGATGGACATTTAGGGTATAGACCAAACAGGTCAAAAATATGATAACATAACTTTTTTAATGGACAAAAAGGGTAGTAGTAAATAGGAACCTGAGTTATTGACCTAAAGAGTCGATAGTAATCATCAGTCTCTTTGCCTTTTAGTGGCTATCTTCATTTCATACATCCTATTATCAGCCAGTTTATATACGGAAGACTGGCTACTGTCTTTTAATTCTTTACTTCTTGCGATTCCATAGGATGTATCTATTTCGAACGGGAAATCCTTGGATCTGGATTCTTCAAGGGATATAAGCCTTGTAATGCATAATGGAATATGCTCAAAATACGCATCATCTAAAAGAACCATGTATTCATCTCCGCCAAAGCGGTAAATATTTCCTATTTCACCAAATACTTCAGTTAATAACTCACCAAATGTTACAAGAAGCTTATCTCCGAGATCATGGCCTAAAGTGTCATTAACCTTTTTTAATCCATTCATATCAAAAGATACTATAATGTAATCCTTATTGTTTTTTTCATAATCGAGGATATCATTGTCAGCCTTGGCCCTGTTACCAAGCCGTGTCAGAGCATCAGTATAGGCGAGCTTTTCAAAAGTTCTTTTTTCAAATTCAATAGACATGGTCTTATAGATCTGCAGATCGTAACCAATTATTAGTGTTATCAGGAAAAAGAATGTTCCATAAGGAATAAGAGAACCAACATCATAAGATAATTCTACAAATATATATTTCATAATGAGATGTCTTATCATATCAAGCATGGAGGTAATGATTATGATAGAGCTGCCTATAGAAAATATCTTCCTGTTATTATCATTGGAACTATTGTTTGGTTTTAGCGCTAAGATTATGATGAAGGGCATTATGGGCATACATACAAGGTAAAAGATATAAAGGCTTCTTGACAGGTGCACTATATTGGTAAAATGAAGGATCGCAGCAACGATATTAAAAATTCCCATACTTATAACGCAATATAAATAATATAGTCTCAGAGGCTTATTCATAGAAGCATAAAAGGAAGTAATATACAAAAGGAAAGCAAAAGGCGCAAAGTATAAGGTCATATATTCGATAATACTATTGACAGCAAAATCCGGCTGGAGAACCTGATTGGTCTTTGAAGAAGTTAGCGCCCACAAGCCGATGGAGACAGATAACAGACCAACAGAAATAAGTACATTCAATCTTCTTGCATAAATAGAAATGCTCATTCCTACTAAAATAAGAAGAATACCGAATGTAAATAAAAAACAGAGACGAAAAACCTGGCAATCTGTTGTTTGATAAAAAGGGAGTATACGTCATTGGTATCAATGATCTGGATGTTATTGAGCCTTGTAAATGCTCCGTCTTCGGATGGTCGTATTACAATGAGGATATTCTCACCTGAGCAGTTTGTAGGCAGAGTTATAAAATGAAGACCGCTGCCAACCATCAAACCTTTGTTGTATAGTTCTGATCCGTAAGAATATACAAGCTTATTAGAAATATAAACATCAATAGTGCTAAGATCAAGTGGCATACTGATGGTGGAGAATTTTGGAACACCGGCTGGTATTGTATTTTTTAAGCTTATATTAGTCTTATAGGCGGAACACTCGAAGCTGTAATCGTTAAGGTCGACAAGTTCAGGGACATTGTGGTCGACAGTAACAGTCCAGCCTTTGGTAAAAATCAGTGCATCTTTAGTGAAAAAACGTAAACTAAAATTATCTATAAAAACTCCAACAATAGTAATAAGGAGTGTTGTAAAGATAAAAAGGATATAAAGTTTGCGGCTAGAAAAAAAATCGGTCTGTTTACGGTTCATTATATTGCCTCATAAGGACGAATATTGTAATTAAGATCCAAGAATGAATAAAACTAAAAAGCGTTAAAAAACTCCATTAGATATATCGGAAAAAAGCATTAATAATATATAGAAAGATGACGAAAAAAAGAACATGTATGATATACTAATAGAGCACTGTTGATTCTTAATGAGGAGATATGTGTTTATATGGAAGTTAAAGATAAGATCTTTTCTGAAAACAATATGTATAAGCGTCTTAAAAAGGCGGCAAAAACAGAGCATCTTGAAAATCTGGATATGGCTCTTGAATATTCTATAAAGAAGCACCGCGGGGAAATGAGAAAGGCGAATAAGTTCAATAAAAAGGCGCAGATTCCCTATATCATCCATCCTTTGATGATGGCTTGTCAGGCTCATGCTCTTGGAATAAAAGATGATAAGGTGCTGGCTGTAACAATGCTTCATGATATATGCGAAGACTGTAATGTGGATCCTTCGGAGCTTCCGTTTCCTCAGGAAATAAGAGATTGTGTTGATACGCTCACAAAGCGTAAAGGTCAGCCCAAGGAAGAGTATTTTGCCGGAATAGCAAAAGATAGCACTGCAGCTATAGTTAAAGCCTTAGACAGAGTTAATAATGTGTCTACGATGTCCAGTTCTTTTTCAAGACAGAAGGTCATTGAATATATAGAAGAAACAGAAGAATACGTCTATCCGCTTCTTGATGTCATCAAATACGAGTATCATGATTATAATGATGCGGTATTTATCTTGAAGTATCATTTAAAATCCCTTATAGAATCCATAAAATGCTTTATACTCCAGGACGAACTGGATGATGATTGATTTTAAAAGTTGCACTTGCAAAAAATATAACACCCTATAAGTCAGTATGATACACCCTGATTGTCCATAAGTTAATGAATGAAATGCTTGTAAAGCTTTAGTATGTAAAGTACAAAGCTTGTTTTACTAAAATATAAAAAAGTATTGAAATGATAAGGTATAGAAGAAAAAAGGTACATAATAATCAGTAAAATAGGCCACATGAACTGTAAAAATCACTGAATATGAGGATTTGAGAGAAAAAAATTCAAAAAAGTTAGAAAATAACGCATTTTTATGTTGTAAATTACGTAGAATAGCGGTAAAATAACTTTGTTGGCAAGTCCAACTAAGTACAGTTCATACAATAAAATCCAAAAGTGGAGGAAAACAAAATGAACAAGAGTGAATTAGTTGATGCAATTGCAAAGGAAACTGGTCTTTCTAAGAAGGACTCCGACGCAGCAGTAAAGGCTTTCGTTGACACAGTAACAAAGGCTCTGAAGAAGAAGGACAAGGTTCAGCTTGTTGGCTTCGGAACATTTGAGACAGTTAAGAGAGCAGCTAGAAACGGTAAGAATCCTCAGACTGGCGCTACAATCAAGATTCCTGCTTCTGTAGCTCCTAAGTTCAAGGCTGGTAAGGCTCTTAAGGATGCCGTTAACAAGAAATAATTTTTGAAAGAATAACACCACCGGTTAGCCGGTGGTGTTTTTTTAGAATAAAGCTTTTATGCGATGATTATTATACTGCCTGCCCCTGTAAAGACTTTGGGAATGTCGACTTGTTCAAGTGGGAAGGTTTAACGAATTAGGAATCAAGTTCGTTAAGTGCATTGAGCGCATCTTGAAGTGATTCTCTGATCTTGATCCAGTCATTACGATGCATAGGATCTGAAGACTGGTTCATTACTGATTGAGCTATAAGCTGATCTAAATGTTTTCTGAAATCTTCTTTTTGCATGGTAACCTCCCTGAATGGTATTTTAATTGAAATAATAACATACTAATGATATAAGGGATGCGTTAAAAGTTCTTTTGCCCCTTATGTCATAATCTAAAAATTATGTTTAATTAAGATAATCAGTTAACTATATTTTATAACAAATAAACAGAATAATAAACAGAATATGGATTAAAAATGACAGGACAAGATAGATACTCATTAAGATAACATAGTCATGCAGGGGAGTAAAAAAGCTTGGATCTACACGGTGTGGGACAATCTATGTGCATGAAGATAATGATCTTTGGATGGTATTAGAAAAGCATACTGAGAATTTTTTTTACAAAAATAAAAAATAGATATAAAGTTTTCTGATATGGTTGCCGATAACATCTTTGCACACGCTCCCCTTAAGTCTTTTATAAATAAATAAGATTTTAGTTTAGGGAATAGGCAATAACAAAATGCGTGTGGGGGAATTTTGTTAACAGCTATGTATCTTGGGATTTTAATTCCGGAAAAGGAGGCACGTATGCAGGCAACCGCAAATCAGTTAAAAGACGCTATCATGATCCATAAGAAGCTTGGCGTATCGCTTCCAAGGAAGATGACTGTTGACGCTTATGGAAAGTGGCTCAGAGCATATACACCCATGTATGTCAAGGAAAAGAGCATAGGAGATATCAGAGATCTGATCAAGGGCATCAATCCTTGAGTCTTATCCTGAATACTATTTTATTGCGATATAAGTAGCTGTATATAAAAGATATAGTAGCCTATATAGATAACAGATAATAAAAAGTCCTTCAGAACATATGAGATGATCATAAGTTCCGGAGGACTTTTTTGTTCCTGCAATATTAATATTGAAAAAGAATCTCATTTATGCAAAAATTATGGTCATAATGTTAATTCAGCAGTGAAAGGCGGGGAACATGAAAACACCATTTTCAACCTACCTTGAGTCGATAGCTCCTGTCGTAAAGGAAGTTATAGCGCTTCTTCGAAAGGATTATGACTATGTCAGTGCGCTGTGCACAGACTCTAAAGGACTTGAGGTTACAATAACGCAGCATACCAAGCATGTTTCTAATGAAACAATGATGACGGAAAGAGGAGTTGTATTCAGAGTATACAAAGATGGACAGTACAGCGAATACGCTCTTAACACAGATGATATGAAAGATGCTGCTTATATAGCAGAACTTGTAAAAAAGGAAATCGGCGAGCAGCTCGATCTTTTAAAGAGTGTTAATGCAAAGACCTATACTACTCCTATACTTGACGATGAACCTATTACCTTCATGGGACAAAAAGATGTAGAGATACTTCCGGAAGAAGCTGATGTAGAAGATATTGCTACAAGGCTTAAAGCTATATCAGATAAGGGTATGTCACTTGGTGAGCACCTTATCGAATGTTATGCATTATGGAAAAGTACTCATGTATGTAAGATGTTCCTGTCTGAAAACAGAGATCTGCGTCAGGCTTACGTATACAGTGAAGGCGCTATTATGCCTATCGCATCACGTGATGGCAAGAACAAGCAGGAATATGCATCTCATTCAGGAATGGGTGGATGCGAGCTTCTGTCTGGACTTGAAGACAAGCTTGAAGTTACAGTAAGGAATGTGGAAGAGCTTCTGGATGCTACAGCTATAGTACCCGGTGAATATGAGATCATCACATGCCCTGAAGTTACAGGTCTTATTGCGCATGAAGCATTCGGTCATGGCGTAGAGATGGATATGTTTGTAAAAAACAGAGCTCTTGGCAAAGAATATATTGATAAGCGCGTAGGCTCTGATCAGGTTACTATGCATGAAGGCGCTTTATGTGCAGATGACGTGGCAAGTTATTTCTTTGATGATGAAGGAACTATGGCAGGTGATGTAATAGAGATCGATCATGGTATCTTAAAAACAGGTATCTGTGATGCTCTTAGTGCACTTCGTCTTGGCATTAAACCTACAGGTAATGGTAAGCGTGAGAATTTTGCTCACAAGGCATATACACGTATGACCAATACAGTATTTGATTCAGGTGAATATACCATGGAAGAGATGATAGCTTCTGTGAAGAAAGGATATCTTCTTGAGGGAATGGAAAGTGGTATGGAAGATCCTAAGCATTGGGGAATCCAGTGTATCATTTCCAAGGGTCGTGAGATCATAGATGGTAAGCTTACGGGTAAGGTTGTTGCCCCTATCATTATGACAGGTTATGTTCCTGATCTACTTGGTAATATCACTATGTGTTCCAAAGACAGGCAGACATTTGGTGCCGGAGGATGCGGCAAAGGCTACAAAGAGTGGGTAAAGGTTTCAGACGGCGGCCCATATCTTAAGACGAAAGGAATACTGGGATGAAGATAGAAGAACTTAAGAAAGTACTTAACGAAAGCGGCGCAGATAACTGGAAGATAATAGAGACTGTTAAGCATGGCTGGGAATTTTATTATATAAAGCATGAGCTTGACCAAAATAGAGTAACAGATGTAAAGACTATTGAGATCATTGTATACAAGAATTATGACAATGATCAGTATACAGGTCTTGCAGCAGCTACTATAAGTCCAAGTGAGACAGATGAGTATATCAAAAAAACAGTTGCTGATCTTGTAGCTCAGTCAGAATATGTCAAAGATAGGTATTTTGATCTTAAAGAGCCTCAGAAAGCAGAAGAGACTACTTCTAAAGAGCTTTCTCCTCTTGCAGATATATCGAAGGAATTCATAAGAACGATGGATTCTGTGAATGAAACAGAAACAGAGGATATTAACAGCTATGAGATTTTCACTTCTCATATCACAAAGAGGATCATTACAAGTAAGGGAATAGATGTAACTCAGACATATCCTTCTTCAATGCTTGAAGCAGTAGTTAATGCAAGAACCAAAGAAAAAGATCATGAAATAGAGCTTTACAGAGCTTTCAATCTTGGAACATGTGACGAAAAGAATATAAAAGATACTCTTAATAAAGCTATGAAATATGGAAAAGACAGGCTATGTACAACTAAGACACCTGCTCTTGGCCAGATTCCATGTCTTTTTACAACAAGTGATTCAAAAGAGATATACAGATACTTTATAAGTAACCTTAACACGGGAAACATCTATACGAAGACTAGTAAGTGGCAAAAAGGTACACCTATATCTAAGGATATCAAGGGGGACAAGGTTACAGTAAAGGCTGTCAAATACCTTGAGAATTCATCGACTAATTTCGACTATGATGCTGAAGGAACTCCCGTAAGAGATCTGACACTTATGAAAGAGGATGTTCCTGTATCATTATGGGGATCAACCAAATTTGGTTATTATCTGGATGAGAAGGATACATTCATGATCACCAACAGCGAATTTTCAGGTGGCACTAAGACTGAAGAAGAGATAAGAAAAGGTAAGTATCTTGAGATTGTAGAGTTTTCTGATTTTCAGGTACATCCTATGACTGGTGATATCTTTGGTGAGATCCGTCTTGCATATCTGCATGAGGATGTAGATGGCACAGATAAGGTAACTGCTGTGTCAGGCGGATCAGTATCAGGTAATATGTCTGATTTTATAAAGAATATGTCGATGACCAAAGAACAGGTTCAGTATGACAACTACAAGCTTCCTAAGATCACAAGACTTGAAAATGTAACAGTATCCGGCGCCGGAGAATAACATATTAAATCCAACATATGGACCTGTAGCGGGCAAATGATCCTTGAGTTACCTGCTACAGGTCTTATTGTTTTCAAAATAACCCATTGCCTTAGTCATCAGGGGTTATTTTGCTAATTTACTGATAATATATAAACGTGATAAAATTTACAGGAAGGCTTGTTCTAGTGGCCTATCACTTTTAAGGGATATTATTGGTGATATGAAGACTGACATGGGTGATAAGAAGATAAGAAGTGTAAGACTTACGGATTTTGTTGTGAAGATGATAGCCTTTAATGCTATCATTCTGGGCGGGCTTATCCTTGCAGTTAGCTATTTGTTTTTTTATCGTCAGATCACAGAGGTATACGATGATGTGGCAAGAGCTATCACGGGAGAAGCAGCTACCCAGCTTGACAACGAGCTTATAAAGAGGTTTGTTGATGAATGCGATAGTATCTTAAGTAGCGTAGATGACCCGCTTAATGCTTACAACAATGACCTTGATTCATATCTTAAGCACTACGAGGCGGTTCCTGAAGAAGAAGACTACATCAAGATGCAGAAGTTCCTGGAAGATTTAAGAAAAGGGACTGAAGCTACTGAGATCGACTTTGTTATAATGTATCCTGGAAGGGAATACGGAATTTATGTCATGGATGCCAGAGATGTGACGGCTATTCCTTGCGGTGAGATGTTTGAGGTCTCTTCCAAGAATTTTGACAAAAAGACCAAACTGTTTAAAGGTTTTTATTCCCGTTCGAAATACTTTGGTATGCTTCGAACAGATGGGGTGCTTATATATGCTGACAAGTCTGCCGGGGTGTACGCATATCTTACGGCAGATATTCCGACAAGTAAGATTAATGACAGGTTCATAAGCTTTATCATAAGTAGCACCCTTGCAGCCATTATTCTGGCTATAGTTGTATGTTTACTAATAGCATATTTTATCAAAAAAAATATGGTAAAGCCCATAATGCATATATCTGATCTTGCAGAAAAGTACGCAGAAGGCTATGAAGAAAGATCTCTAAAGCATGAAGATAATATAAAGCTTGTGTTTGGGGATATACCATGTTCCAGGATTACAGAAGCCAATGATCTGCTATCGTCAATGCAGAAGATGGAGCTAGAAATAAACAGCTATATTAAAAATCTTGATACAGTAACAAGAGAGCAGGAGAGGATAAGGATAGAGCTGGATACTGCTTCTGCTATACAGGCAGCGATGCTTCCGGATGCTACAGATCCTTTCCCAGGCAGAGATGAATTCGAGATATTTGCATCAGCCAAAACGGCTAAGGAAGTTGGCGGTGATTTCTATGATTTTTTCCTTATAGATGAAGATCACTTGGGACTTGTGATCGCGGATGTATCAGGTAAGGGAGTCCCTGCAGCCCTATTCATGATGGCATGTAAGATAATCATCAAGAACCTTGCCATAGCAGGCCTTAGCCCTTCTAAGACCCTTATGAAGGCCAACGAACAGATATGTGCCAATAATAAAGAAGGAATGTTCGTAACAGTATGGTTTGGAATACTCTCGATCAAAGAAAAAAAGATAGTAGCTTCAAGCGCAGGTCATGAATACCCCTTCATTAAAAAAGGTGACAGATTCGATATATTCAAGGATCCGCATGGAATAATCCTTGGAGGAATGGAAGGCGTCAAGTATAAGGATTATGAGATAGAGCTTGAAAAAGGCGATACGATCCTTGTATATACAGACGGAGTTGTAGAAGCAACTGATAAAGATAAGAAATTGTTTGGAAGCAAAAGACTTCTTGAATCATTGAACAAAGAGCCGAACCTAGATCCGAAAGCTCTGATCGGACATGTTATAGAAGATGTAAATGCCTTTGTCGGTGATGAAAAGCAGTTTGATGATCTGACTATGATGTGTATAAGGATTAATTAGATAATATTTAAGCCGCCCGAAGCTATAATAAACTACGGGCGGCTTATATTTTAAGGATGGATCATATTATATAAACGGATATATCATGCTGCATTATCTTTTTTAGCTTTATTCTTTCTCTGAGCCATAAGTGTTGTGAAGGCTGTCTTTGCAAGTACCAGTGAAAGAACTACAAGAAGAACTGCGATAGCAGCCTGGATTATAGCCCAAACATCCTGTGTCTGTGAAAATGCATTTATCTTAGCGATGATAGTCTGAACAAGAGATACGATAGTTACAACAAGCATGAATACCATAGGTACGAAGAACATCTTGTTGTTCTTGCCAACCTGTCCAAGCCATGTGCATACTGCGATAAGTCCAAGTGCTGCAAGAAGCTGGTTAGCTGCTCCAAAAAGTGGCCAGATCTTGGTATATCCTGTAAGACCAAGTGCTACGCCAAGTACTACTGTGATAGCTGTTGCAACGATAGGATTACCAACGATACGACCTACACCCTTGGCATCCTTGTAGCTCTGTCCGTTTTCAAGTACGAATTCCTGAAGCATATATCTTGCAAGTCTTGTTGCTGTATCAAGTGATGTAAGGCAGAATACAGAAACTGCAAGGATGAGCATCTGATACATAACATTCTGTGCGCCCTCACCTGCAAAGGATCCGATCATGGCTGAAAGACCGCCTGCAAATACCTGTGTAGGAGATGCATATGTACCATCTGATGCAGATACCCATACAAAACCTATTGCGCAAAGAGAGATAACTGCTACAACACATTCAATAAGCATAGAACCGAAAGCTACAGGCTTAGCATCTTTTTCATTATCAAGCTGCTTGGCTGTTGTTCCTGAAGAAACAAGTGAATGGAATCCTGAAATAGCACCGCAGGCGATTGTAACAAAAAGTGCAGGGAACATAGTACCTGTAGTAAATACGCCTGTTCCTTTAAGGGCGGCATCGCCAAATGCAGGAACTGAGAAATTACCATTACCTGTAACTACTGCGCCGATTACTGCGATAATACCTGCAGCTATCATGAAGTAGAGAAGGAATGAGCTAAGGTAATCTCTTGGCTGAAGAAGGATCCATACAGGTGTTACAGAAGCAACAAGGATATAAGCTCCGATAACGATCATCCATGTGTTGTAGGACAGAGCGATTGGATGGAACTTAAGACCTATAGCAACGATAGCTGCGATTCCAAGAACACCGAAAACAGATGCTATACCAATAGGAGCATTTTTTCTGTAAACAAAGAATCCAAATACGATCGCAAGAGCGATGAAAAGGAATGAAATCATTGCAGTAGATTCATTAGCTGCAAGAGTTGCTCCTTCAACTGCTACACCGGCAGCTGTAGTAGTACCAAAAGTACTTGCTACGATAGAAGCAAATGCTGCTACTACCAAGAGAAGAGTAAGATATCCAAATGTAAGGAAAAGTCTCTTGGACTTTTTGCCCATAGAGTTGTCGATGATCTCACCGATAGACTGGCCCTTATTTCGAAGAGATGCGAACAAAGCTCCGAAATCATGAACTCCGCCAAAGAAAATACCTCCGATGAGTACCCATAAAAGAACCGGAACCCATCCAAATACTGCGGCCTGAATAGGTCCGTTGATAGGGCCTGCACCTGCTATTGAAGAAAAGTGATGTCCCATAAGAACAGGGGTCTTGGCAGGAACATAATCCATACCGTCCTCAAGTTCGTGAGCGGGAGTCTTCCTCTTAGGATCAACGCCCCACTGCTTAGCAAGCCATCCGCCGTAGAATACATATCCACATGCAAGAATAGCTATGCTGACAATTAATAATACTGCTGCATTCATAATACTATCTCCTCCTTATGATTTTGATTGAATTGGTATCAGGAAGAAATCATAGACTAACCTGATACTGTATATAAACCAGTCTGCAGTAAGAGTGGTTTAATGAGCTGTTTTTGTTTATGATCTGTTTTGGCCCATCCGGCTATAAGACAATCTTTATGCAAAAAGATATGTAGGCCTTAGGAAGCCTTTTTTTCAAGGAATCTAAAAACGTCTTCAAACATTTTCCCTAGTCTTCGTCCACTGTAATTGGTATATACTTCTTTGGAATCAAGACATGCACATAGAAAACCGCCTTCGCTATGGCCCCTGAAATTAAAAAGATAACCTTTATCAAAACGAAACTTTCTTATATTTTTGATAGTCTCTTTGTCTGGAGTGTTTTTAGATATCACAACTATTGTCAGGTATGAGATCATATGATCTTTTTCAGGATATTTCTGGCCTTTTCTTACAAGTTCAGGCTCCATATGATCCTCCATTACTTTATGAAGATGATCTATGTATTCTGTGGTAAGAGTATCTGTCTGACAGAAAAGGACATGCTCATAAGCCCGAATGGACCAGAGATTAGCCTCTTTTTTCAGAACGTATTTTTCTCCTAATGAAAAAAAGTATCCGTATGCCGGATACTTTTCGCCGTAAATGGAATAATCCCTGTAAAGATCAAAAGAACTTGAATATCTTCTTAAGACCTCGTCGAGATATGCATTTGTTCCCATATATGCTCCCTTGCACCCTAACGATTTATAAATTAGAAATATTATGCTTTTAAGAATCTGTTATCCCAAAATATATAATATTTGTGCTGTTTCTTTGATTAAATATAATATAGACTTTAGCACTTTGAAGGGCTGGAGTTAATATGGTGAATTTATGCTTTTTTAATAATTGACATTAATTTTGTAATGGGTTTATTGGCAGAAAATGCTTTAGATATAATATTTTAAGGCTGATTAATTGCTGCATGTTAATTTAGTCATTTATAACAATATTTTTGATAAGAAATTCTCTGCCTTTTAGAAGATCACTTCCGCTACCACGGCAGGAAGGGCACAGATATTCATTGCTTCTGTCTGGATGATATTCACAACTGCAGTTTCTGCATCTAACGAGTACCGGAAGATACTCTATTTGGAGCATAGAACCTTCAAGTATAGTTCCCTGGACAGCTTTAGGATAATAACGTTTTAGATATTCAGGAATAAGGCCTGTCATTTCGCCGACTTGTATAGAGACTGATTCTACAGATTTTGCATTATTGCTAGTAGCAGTATCTATCGCCATTTTGGCAAGGCGCATTATATAACTCATTTCATGCATGATAGTATTCTTTCCGGAGTATGAAAACTCCATTATTAATGAGGTAGGTGTCAAAGGTTCCTTTTGACCCTTATGTTATATTAATAATTTATATAAAAATATAAATAGTAAATTCGATTAAGTAAAAATAGCTAAAATAATCGAACTAACTTTAGCACATATCATAGAGATTTGCCATATATTTTGTGAAACTTTTAACTAGAATTAGAACGTGTTTCGATGTATATTAGATTGTGGCTTATTGAAAGGCGTAGCTTATGAGACGATTTAGGCATTGGCTCAGCCGATCTGCACTCATATTCTTGCGCTTTTTTTATGCAATCATAATACCAGGAGGAGTTTACAAATATGTGGGAAATACCATTTCTTATTTGCTTTCCGCTTATTATCTCTGTTTTCATGTATTGTATCAGAATTAATAAGATAAGAAATGCAATCGCCTATGTAAGTGCCGTTATCATAATGATCACGGTAGGGCTTCTTGTTGTTCAATGGGGGCTTTCTGGATTTGAACCGCAGGAATTTTATGTTCAGACCAAGGATGTTGACAAGCTGATATTTACTGCTGATCTGGTTCTCATGTGCGTTGCTACTTTTCTTAGTTTTAAGTACAAGCGTCCATGGATCAGTCTTATGTCAATAATTCCGACATTTGCAATCATATGGCTTGAGTTCTTCGGGCCGAAGTTTGATGTAGATGGAATCGCGCATATTCGCGTAGATCATCTATCAATCCTTATGTGTATAATCATCGGAATCATAGGTTCACTCATCATTATCTATGCTGTTGGATATATGCATGGTTATCAGCATTATCACACGAATATCCCGGACAGAAGATATTATTTCTTTATGATACTGTTTATCTTCGTGGGAGCTATGTTTGGATTTGTTTTATCACAAAGCCTTATGTGGATCGAAATGTTCTGGGAGACAACAAGTATATGTTCTTTCCTTCTTATTGGATATACTCAGGAAGAGGAAGCTATATTCAATTCCTTCAGAGCATTGTGGATCAACCTTTTGGGCGGATGTGCTCTTACAGTAGGAATTTTGTATTTTGCCATTGAAGAGCATACTGTATCTCTTAAGGCTATGGTAGAGCTTGCTCAGGTACACGGAGATTCATATTCTAAGGCGGCGATCATAGGTGTTGCTCTTATTGCATTTGCAGCTCTTACTAAGGCAGCTCAGCTTCCATTTTCAAAATGGCTTTTGGGAGCCATGGTTGCACCTACACCTTCATCTGCACTTCTTCACTCAGCAACAATGGTTAAAGCCGGAATTTATGTTCTTTTCCGTCTTGCGCCTGCGATGTCAGGAACACTGACAGGAACTATGATCTCATTTATTGGTGGTTTTACATTCCTTTCAGCATCAATAATGGCAATTGCGCAAAGTGACGGTAAGAAGGTTCTTGCCATGTCTACAATTTCTAACCTTGGTCTTATGGTTGCCTGCGCCGGCGTAGGAAGACCAGAGACTATATGGGCAGGATGCTTTCTTATGATATTCCATGCTATTTCAAAGTCACTTCTGTTCCAGGATATAGGTGCTACAGAAAACTCTCTTCATAGCCGTGATGTAGAGAATATGCATGGTCTTTTATACAGACTTCCTGTACTTGCAGTGTTCATGTTCATAGGAATATGTGGTATGTTCCTTGCACCGTTTGGTATGCTTATCTCCAAATGGGCTGCTCTTAAGGCATCTGTAGATGAAAGAAATATCATGCTGGTATTCTTTATCTGTTTTGGTTCTGCTACAACATCTTTTTACTGGACCAAGTGGCTTGGTAAGCTTATAGCACATACAAACAAGCCTGTAGTAAGAGATATCACCAAGAAAAATGAGATGATCTCACTTACAATACATGCAATTCTTATGATAGCCCTTTGCGTGTTGTTCCCGCTTCTTTCATCATCATATGTGGATCCTCTTCTTGTTGAGATGTTCGGTGAATCCAAGCAGGTTATAGGCAACAATGTTCTTTATATACTTATTATATTAATATGCTTTTTCTTTGCAGTTCCTATCCTGGCATATATTCATGATAAGAAGCTTCGTGCAAATCAAAAGCTTTCTTATATGAATGGTATCAATACAGGCAAAAATGATGCATTTGTTGGTTCTATGGGAGCAGACAGAGAACTTGTTCTTTCTAATCTTTATTTTAAGAATGTATGCGGACAGCGTAAGCTTATGATACCGAGTATGGCTATTACAGCGGCAGTGCTTATCATTATGCTCAGTATGATAATTTCCCGTACACTCGGAGGTGCAATCTTATGACAAAAATAATACTTGTTCTTTGTTATATAATAGTGGCTCCGTTTATCGGTGCGATCCTTGAAGGATTTGACCGCAAGATCTCTGCTAGAATGCAAAGACGTGTGGGACCTCCAATAAGACAGCCTTTATTTGATGTGATCAAGCTTTTCAAAAAGCAGATAATCGTTGTAGACAGATCACAGTCATTTTTGATAATGTCATATCTTCTTCTTACTATAATGACTGGCTGTATGTTCTATGCTGGTGTTGATCTTCTTATGATCTTCTTTGTACTGTCGTCTGCTGCAGTATTTATATACTTTGCAGCTACAGTTACAGGATCTCCTATGAGTACTATGGGAGGTCTTCGCGAGCTTGTACAGGATATGGCATATGAGCCTGCTGTTCTTCTTGCAGCTGTAGGTTTTTATCTTACAACCGGATCTTTCGAGATTGATGAGATTATAAATCAGGATACTAGTGCAATTATTAAAATGCCGGGATTTTTTGTGGCTTTTGTATTTATTCTTACAATTAAGATGCGTAAGTCCCCTTTTGACAGCGCACAATCTCACCACCCGCATCAGGAACTGGTTAAGGGTCTCACTACAGAAATGGGTGCTAAGAATCTTGCCTACTTCCAGATCACAGAGTGGTATGAGACTATCCTTATGCTGTCTGTAGAAGCTCTGTTTATAATCAACAAGAATCCTATCAGCTATCTGGTAGCTGTAGTAGTAATACTTGCAACTTATTTTCTTGAGATCCTTATAGACAATTCGTCTGCACGTATGAAGTGGCAGGATATGTTGAAACTTAGCTGGTTTGTAACTCTTCTGGCCGGTGGCGTTAATCTGATGGTTCTGATGCTGATCGGCTGATGTAAGAAAGGACACATGAGATGAATATAAAAAGATCCCCTTGGCTCCTCCACTATGATGGATCGAGCTGTAATGGATGTGATATAGAAGTTCTGGCTTCGCTGACACCTGTATATGATGCGGAGAGACTTGGTGTTGTGAATACAGGTGATCCTATGCAGGCAGATATTTTCCTGATCACAGGAGGTATTAATGCGCAGAATGCACCTGTTGTTAAGCAGCTCTACGATCAGATGCCACGACCTAAGGTAGTCGTAGCAGTTGGTGTATGTGCATGTACAGGTGGTGTATTCAAAGATACATACAATATCCTGGGCGGCGCAGATACTGTTATTCCTGTAGATATATACGTTCCGGGATGTGCTGCAAGACCACAGTCTATCATAGATGGAATCATACAGGCTGTAGCCCTGTTCCAGAAGCGTTCCGATGAACATGATGAACTTGTTAAAAATCAGAAGGGAGCAAACATATGATCAATGTTATGAATCCAGAACAGATTCATGAGACTATCCCTGTAGATAAGCTCCTGTTCGAGGTTATGAAGAAAAAAGAGGCAGGTCTTCGTCTGTCACAGATCTGTGTTGCTTATGTTAATGAAAAGTATGAGCTTAGTTATACTTTTGCAGATGATGATACATATCAGTACTCAATACTTCGCGTAGTTATAGAAGTTTTTGAACAGGTACCAAGTATCTGTAAGATCTATCCATATGCTGTTTTCTATGAAAATGAGATGGCAGAGCTTTTTGACGTTAATATCGAGATGATCGATGTTAACTATCATGGTAAGTTCTATCGTATTGAGAAAGAAGCTCCCATGCTTCCTCCGGGCGCTCTTGAAAAGAAGGAAAAGGCTGAGGAAGATGAGAAAAAGCGTATAGAAGAAGAGAAAAAAGCTGCCATAGAAGCTGCCAGAAAGGCAGAAGAGGAGGCAAAAGCTGCCGAGGAAGCTAAAGCAAGAGCAATAGCAGAGGCAAAAGCCAAGGCCCTTGCTGCCAAGGCTGCAGCTGCAAATGCTCCTGCCAATAATAATGAAGGAGGTCAGAAATAATGGGTAAGAAAAGTGTAGTTCCATTTGGCCCCCAGCATCCGGTACTTCCGGAGCCACTTCACCTTGATCTTGTTATCGAAGATGAAGTAGTTGAAGAGGCTATACCAAATATAGGATTTATTCACAGAGGTCTTGAAGGACTTGCTGAGAAAAAAGACTTTAATGAAATGATGTATATTGCAGAGCGTACCTGCGGTATCTGCTCATTTGGACATGGTCTTGGTTATGTTGAAGCAGTAGAACATATCATGAATGTAGAAGTTCCGACAAGGGCCAAGTACCTTCGTACAATATGGTCAGAGCTTGAGAGACTTCATTCACATCTATTATGGCTTGGACTTGCTGCAGATGCATTTGGATTTGAGTCACTTTTCTATGAAGCGTGGAGAATCCGTGAGAAGATCCTTGATATTCATGAGATGACATGTGGCGGAAGACTTATTTTCTCAGTTAATAAGGTCGGCGGCGTTCTTCGTGACATAAATGCTGATCAGCAGAAATTCATCCTTGATCAGATGAATGTTGTTGAAAAAGAAATTAAGAATATAGCAAAAGTATTCTTAAACGACTATTCGGTGCAGTCCAGATCAAAGGGCGTAGGTGTTCTTACAACGCAGAGAGCACATGACCTTGGTGCAGTAGGACCTTTTGCAAGAGCATGCGGTATTAAGAATGATATCCGTCTTACAGGGTATTGTGCATATGGTGATCTTGATTTTGAGCCTATCGTGTCTGGTGACTGCGACTGCTATGCAAGGCTTGAAGTTCGTATAAATGAGCTGTTTCAGAGTATTGATCTTATTCGTCAGGCTTTTGCCAAGATTCCTGAGGGAGAGCTTGAAACAAAGGTTATAGGATTCCCTAAGGGCGAATATTTCATGAGAATAGAGCAGCCAAGAGGAGAGGCAATATATTATGTCAAAGGTAATGGTACTAAGATTCTTGATCGTATGAGAATCCGCACCCCCACTTTTGCTAATATCGCACCTCTTTGTGAGATGCTTAAGGGCGCAGATTATTCTGATGTTGGCCCTCTTGTAGTAAGTATTGATCCATGTATCTCTTGTACAGAACGCTGATTGAAGGAGGATTTACATAATGAGTATTATGACTTTTAAAAAATCGATGCTTAGTAACCTCTTCAAAAAGCCGGTTACTACCAAGTATCCATTTGAGCCTGCGGTATATCCTGAAGGAAGCCGCGGACATATAGAAATAGAGATCGAGAAGTGTATATCATGTACACTGTGTGCGATCAACTGTCCTTCAGGTGCAATAAAGGTTGACAGAGTAGCACGTACATGGGAGATCAACAGATTTGACTGCATTCAGTGCGGATATTGTACTCAGAAGTGCCCTAAGAAATGTCTCCATATGGAAGCTGGTTATCAGACACCCGGACCTGAGAAAAATGTAGCACATTATGACAGACCTCCGGAACCTGAAAAGCCGGTTGTAGCTACACAAGCTAATAATACAGCTAATACTGCAAAGTAATAAGACTAAAAGTATTTAAAGCCTGTATATATGTAAAGACATTAATTTGAGTTTGAAAAAGGTATTATTTCAAATTAAAGACATCACCGTAAATTATATTTATTATGGGTGAAAGTTAGAAAGTGTTCCACTTTCTAAACCAAATTGTTGTAAACTCCAACAATTTGAACCATTAGTCACTCGCTTTGCTCGTGACATGAGGTTAACAATGTGATTATACTACTGGGGAATGGCTAAGCCATTCCCCATGATTTTAATTGATATGGTTGAAAAAAAATATGTACGTATCACAGTAAAGGGCCTTGTACAAGGAATCGGATTTAGGCCATTTATTGCAGAATGCGCAGAAGAACTTAATATAAGCGGTATAGTAAAAAACTGCGGCGGTATAGTTATCATTGTAGCTTGTACAGATAATGATAACTTAACTTTATTTACTAAAAATATAGAAAAAAACGCTCCTGCAGGTGCAGTTATTAATAGCATAGTAACTGAGGATATATCTGTAACGGAGTTTGATATAGAGTGCAAAGGTTATATAAGCGGTGATTGTTCATTCAGGATCGCTGATAGCGGGAGTCATATAGACACAGAAAGACTTCTTCCGCCGGATCTTGCTATATGTGATACATGTACTAAATAGCTTCTGTATCCGGACAACAGGCGATACAGGTATCCATTTATAAGCTGCACTTCATGCGGCCCTAGATTTTCAATAATGCATACTGTTCCTTATGACAGAGATACTACAACAATGGATATATTTAGGATGTGCCCGGATTGTTCTTATGAGTATACACAAAAGGGGAATATTAGAAGGCATGCACAGACTATATCTTGTCATAGGTGCGGCCCTCAGCTTAAGTATGTTGAATATGATTTAGAAAGCAACATAGAATCTTATGATCATACTATTGGTAATTGTTTATATTCGAATAGTATGTTTCATGATGAGCATAAAGGTATATCAGAGAGGTCTTTAAATTATAAAGAAACATATTCTGATTATAAAGAAATATATTCTAATGATAAAGCCATATATACAGCAATAGAAAGAATCAAAGAAGGTAAGATTGGTGCAGTTCTTGATATCGGTGGATTTCATTTTACTTTTTCACCTTTTTTAAAGGAACCGGTTAAGAAGCTTAGGATATGGAAGAGCCGAGAAGCTAAGCCATTTGCAGTAATGTTCCCGGATATTGATTCTATCAAAAAATACTGCAAAGTCTCGACAAAAGAAGAAGAACTTTTAAAATCTAATCCAAGGCCGATCGTGCTTCTTAATAAAAGTAAGATGTGTGATGGGATTCCTGAATTTGCTGACGAAGTCCTGGCAGGAAGTGACAGAGTAGGAGCAATGCTTCCTTGTAGTCCTCTTCAGATTCTTTTACTACAAGAGACAGGGCCTCTTGTAATGACAAGCGGTAACAGGGGCGGTGAGCCAATAGTCACTGATCCTGATATCATGAAGTCATATCTTGGAACTGGTGGACCTGATTTTATGCTGACTCATGAAAGGAAGATATTAACGCCTCTCGATGACTCTATATATCAGGTCAATTCAGGCGTAGTCCAGATCATCAGGCGTGCAAGAGGGCTTGTGCCATGGCCGGTGGATCTTCCTTTTGAACTACGACAAGAGACTTTTGCTGCTGGAGGAGATCTTAAGTCTGTATTTGCGCTGGGGAAGGGTGATAAAGCATATCTGTCAGCACATTTTGGAGATCTGGATGATCTTGAAGCAGCTGCTTCCTATGATCATGCAATTGGTCATATGGAAGCATTGCTGGATATAAAGCCCACAATGTATGTTTGTGACAAGCATCCTGCATATATATCTTCCCAAAAAGCTGTTAAGTTATCTGGTGACAAAGATAGAATAAGACATTACCAGCATCACTTGTCACATGTTATGGCTGTTGCAGCTGAGCATGATATGACCGGAAGATTTGTGGGAATAGCTTTTGACGGCACCGGATATGGAGAAGACAATAGCATATGGGGAAGCGAATTCTGGTGGTGTGATATCACTAAGGATTCTGGCAGCGATCATAGGCGGAATGTAAAAATCAGACATTTAGGAAGCCTGCTTCCAGTAAAGATGATAGGCGGCGATGATGGTTCAAGAGATGCTCTCAAATCTTTGTATTGTTATCTTCATGAAGCAAAGTTAAGAGGATATATTGATTCTGGTATTATATATGACTTAGCCAAACGTCTAGAAAGTGTATATAAGGACCACCGTGCACCTGATATAAAATTGTTGGACGCAGCTCTAGACCATAATATTAATACTATAGAGTCGACTTCGATGGGGCGTTTGTTTGATGCGGTCTGTGCTCTTCTTGGCGTATGCTGTTATAATAGCTACGAAGGCGAGTGTGCATCCAAACTTGAAATATGTGCTGCTGGTGCTAAGAAGGCGACGCCTCTTTCTATTGATATTATAAAAAATGGTATATTCTACATGGATGGTGTCAGACTGATAGCTGATATATGTAATAAACTTCTTGAAGGAGAAGCTATTATGGATCTTTCTCTTGGGTTTCATAAGGCGTTATCAAAGGCCGCTGTAGAAGTTGCAGAGAATATAGGAAGATTTTACGGCTATGAGAATAAAAATATAGCTATTGGCGGAGGCACATTTTTAAATAGGATACTTAATAAGGATTTACAGATGATATGCAATGATAAAGAGTATACATTGTATCAGAATTCGCTGGTACCGCCAGGCGATGGAGGACTGGCTTTGGGACAGCTGTATCTTTCAGGATGCAAGCTGGAAATAAAGGATTAAAGGAGTGATCATATATGTGCGTAGCATTACCAGGAACAGTAATTGAGGTAAGAGATAAAGATGCGACTGTGGATTTTAATGGAAATACAGTTAATGCCCGTACAGGACTTGTTGATGTACAAAAAGGAGACAGGGTCCTGGTTCATGCGGGATGCATAATGCAGAAGGTATCTGAATCTGAAGCGGAAGAAATAGAGAGATTATTTAAGGAATTGGAAGCTATCTGATCATGGATTTAAACAAGATTATTGACTATCTGGGCTCCTATGATGGACCTGAAATGAATATCATGGAAGTATGCGGAAGCCATACCGGTGCAATTGCCAAAAATGGGATACCGGGACTTCTTTCTCCTAATATACATCTGATATCAGGGCCCGGATGTCCTGTATGTGTTACACCATCTTCGTATGTGGACCGTTTATTGGAACTGGCTATGGAGCCGGGTACCTGTGTTGTAACATTTGGTGATCTTATCAGGGTTCCGGGATCTAGTAAGAGTCTGTCTGTTATAAAGGGACAGGGCGGGAGAGTTGCCATGGTATATAGTCCCATGGATATTGTCGCGATGGCCCAAAGTGAACCGGAGACTACTTTTATATTTGCAGCTGTTGGATTTGAAACGACTATGCCGGTTTATGCACTTCTAATGCAGACTCTTATTGAAGAGCATATAGATAATGTTAAACTGCTTACGGCTCTTAAGACTATGCCGGAAGTAATCACCTGGCTTTGTGATAAAGGAGCGCCTATTAACGGTTTTCTGGCACCTGGGCATGTATCTGTCGTAACAGGAATACACTGTTTTGAAAATATAGCATCTAAATACCAGATTCCTTTTGGCGTTGCAGGTTTTTCCGGCGAACAGATTCTAATAGCTTTGTATGGGATTGTTAATGCATATGGTCAGGGCAAAGTCATGAATTTCTATCCGTCAGTTGTTAAGGATGAAGGGAATCTCAAGGCACAGGAACTTATTAATACTTTTTTTGAGAAAAAAGACGCTATCTGGCGCGGAATGGGGATTGTTGAGAATTCAGGAATGGTTCTAAAAAAAGAGTATATGAGATTTGATGCAGGAAGCTATGATCTTGTAAGTGATAAGAAGATCAACCCTGCGTGCAGTTGTGATAAGGTACTCATGGGTTTAAAGAAGCCATACGAATGCCCTCTTTATGGTAAAGTTTGTACTCCAATGACGCCACAGGGGGCCTGCATGGTATCTACAGAAGGTGGATGCTTTACTTACTATGCTAATAATAGACATGACTGATGGTAGAAAATAACGGAATGATTCGTTTAAATAATAATTTAAATGGGCAAAGCACTTAGATTAATAGTAAATGAGTTAAGAATATTCACCTTAAAATTCATCAAATGCCTATATGTCTACATTAGATAACTGGTATAAGCACTTTCTAAAGTCATTTACTGTAGCAACAAGGAACTGTAAATTGAAATGTATAAAAAGCATTAATGATAATAGAGGAAAACAAATGCAGCAGGATATTATAACAATGGTACACGGAAGCGGTGGTAGCGCTACTTCAGAACTTATAAATGAAATATTTGCCAGTGAATTTAGAAATGATACACTTGACCAGATGGAAGATAGCGCGGTTGTGCCTGGGGGTGGCAGGATTGCTATTACTACTGACAGCTTTGTCGTAACACCTCCTGAGTTTAAAGGCGGAGATATTGGCAGATTATGTATATGCGGAACTGTCAATGATCTTCTCATGAGAGGAGCAGTCCCTAAGTACATCACATGCGGATTTATTCTTGAAGAAGGAGTTAAGATCGACCTTCTGAAAAGGATTGTTCACTCTATGGCAGAGACAGCAAGAGAAGCAGGAGTACAGATTGTAGCAGGCGATACCAAGGTGGTCAATGGTGATGGGGAGTTTTATATTAATACTGCAGGAGTAGGAATTGTTTCTGACAATGTTGATATAAAGGCATCTAACGCATGTGACGGAGATGTCATTATTGTATCCGGTACAATGGGGGATCATCATGCGGCTATACTTTCAGAAAGAATGGAAATTGACACCAATGTCACCAGTGATAATGCCCCACTGGTAGAGATGGTCAGGAATCTTTTGATAGAGAATATTAAAGTGCATACGCTACGAGATATTACCAGAGGCGGCCTTGGAACTGTTATGAAGGAGCTTGCAACTGCATCAGGCAAGACTTTCTATGTTAAGGATGAAGATATTCCTGTAAAGCAGGTTGTCAGGGACTTTTGTGGTCTTCTTGGACTTGATCCTATGTATATGGGCAATGAAGGTAAACTTATCGCTATTGTTGATAGAGAGGATGCAGATAGAGCTCTGGAAATTATAAAAAACAGTAAATACGGCCAAGATGCTGCTATCATAGGTGAAGTAAAAGAAGATGCTCCCGGGCAAGTTATATTAAAAACAAAGATAGGCGGAAAGCGTTCTTTAGATATTTTACAAGGAGAAGGACTTCCAAGGATCTGCTAGTCATTGTCAAAAAATTTGGCGATGAAGATAAATTCATCGACCAGTGATCTGGTTAAACGTGAATGAGACAG
>JAEEGI010006625.1_pt1 | contig 26125 bp, 26 predicted proteins | sample 8958751 | NCBI WGS metagenome assembly JAEEGI01 (sample SAMN16246545, study PRJNA631951) | gut metagenome | biome: gut microbiome; feature: rumen; material: KS-attached | host: Bos | place: Iran: Karaj | collected 2018-10
ACGATGCTGACGAAAAGAGCCGTCCTCTTTGGAAACAGTTGATGATTGCCTTGGAACGCGGTGATGAGCTTGTCATCAGTAAATTCAGCAATGCTCTTCGTGGCGCACGTGAACTGGCAATGTTCCTGGAATTTTGCCGAGTGAAGGTCATAAGGGTTATCAGCGTACATGACCGCATAGACTCCAATAATGAGCTGTTCCCAGAGACAAAGCCGTCGGACGTGCTGCTGATGATAGGTTCCCTGCCGGACGAAGCACTTGTCCTTCGCAAGGCATCCGAACACGTTTCCAAACTTCAGGAACGTATGATTGTTCAGCTGCCTCCTGTCTCTACGGCCAAGGAGAGACGCATGGACAGGGAAAAGACGGTAATCAACCTTTATGCTGCCGGGCATCCTATCGATGACATCTGGAAGGCAAGCGGCTTCCACAGTCGTAGTTCGGTATTCCGCATACTGAACAAGTATGGCATCAAACTGAACCGTGGCAAACATTCAGGCCCAATCAAAAAGAAGGGCGAAAGGAAGAACAGCCAGGTCAACAAAGTTGAAAACAATCAGTAAAAAAAGAAATGACCCTACTTGAAGCTATATCTGTACGTCATAGTGTACGGAAGTACCTAGACAAGGAAATCTCTTCCGACATCATTGCTGCTCTCCGGGATAAAATCGAAGAGTGCAACAAGATTGGCAATCTAAATATTCAACTGGTACAGAACGAAACGAGGGCATTCACAGGAATGCTGTCGTATGGTTCTTTCAGTGGAGTGAAGAACTACCTTGTAATGGTTGGTAAGAAGTCCAAAGACCTCGATGAGCGAGTGGGCTACTATGGAGAACAACTCGTCCTCTTTGCCCAGACATTGGGACTCAACACATGTTGGGTGGGACTCTCGTACCGAAAGGTTCCTGAGGCGTACAATGTCGGTAAAGATGAAAAGCTTGTCTGTATGATTGCGCTTGGTTATGGAGAGACACAGGGTGTCCCTCACAAGATTAAGAGTGCAGAGGATGTCAGCAATGCCAGTGACATTACGCCTTCGTGGTTCAAGAAGGGTGTCGAAGCTGCATTGCTCGCTCCAACTGCAGTAAACCAGCAAAAATTCTCGTTTGAGTATGTTGGCATGAGTAACAATCGTCATCAAGTTAGAGCTAAGAAAGGCATTTCAATGATAGGCTATACACACATAGATTTAGGCATCGCCAAATGTCATTTTGAGATTGGAGCTGGGGTCAAAAATCTTCAATGGATTTAATCATTATTTAACATTTTGGTTTTATAAAGTTCATCGTTGTTCTCTGACTTCAAAACGCCATAATCCCCTTTGTTTTCTTGTTATTCCCAAGATGATTATTTTTGTGTATGTGAAATTGTAATCGGAAATCACTCTGTTTTTCATCAAAAACAAAGTTAAATTGGCATCTGAAGTTGCAAAAAACATTAAATATATGTTTTTTTGTTTGCATTTTATCAACTTTCTTTCATTTTTTTGCATATATCTCGTGAAATAGTTGTAATTTTGCTCGCGTTAACGCGTATTTTAAGGTACGCGCGAAGTTAAAGCGGCACTATTGACGACTCCAACCAAATGATGAAAAATGCCATCGATTGCTTCGCCTTTTAGTAGTTCGTTAGAGTGAAATAATGTAGAAAAAGAGAGCCTAAACGTATTAAGGTAATAAATTAAAGTAAATATGAAAACTTTAAAGATGTTTCTTAGAACAATTGCAACGTGTCTAGCCATGTCTGCATTTGTTTTCATGTTTGTATCATGCAAAGACACCACGCCTCTTGATACAAAGTACATTAAAGACTTCCATGTGACTAACTTCTATCAGTCCTCTGATATGTTAGACGAAGATAATCTGGCCTTATATGTTGATTATTCAACATGTATTGCAGAAGGTATGAAAACATCCGCTTTTTATGTTAAGCTAGTTCCTTCCTTTGTCGAAGCAACAAAATCTTATTATTCCATTAAAGGCGACATAATTTCTAAAGAAGAACCTGCAGATACATACAATCGCCTTTTGAACATTGTTGAAGTTAATTATGCTGATCTTAAATCTGCTGCAGAGCAAATAGCAAACGGTAATACCGAAGCTGCATTGCTTACTGATGGAGAGTATTATAATCCAAATTTGGCTGGCGCAAATCCTAATAATCCATATTTGGCTAAAGCTTTCAAAACGTGGATGAAAAAAGGACATGATATTTATATCCTGTCTGAGCCTTATGTGGAAGTTAATCATGGTCAGCAATACAACAAAAAACGCTTTTATTTTTTGTTTACGGATTCTCGCCTAAAAAATAACATTTTTGAGCGAATCTCTGAAACTGCTAATTTAGAACAATTCCCAGATGTACAGCTTTTCCACCTGTCTGCTGACCATCCTAATATTATGGCTGAAGGAAATTCTTCTAAGCCCAATGAGATGTTAGCAGCAACTATAGAGCCTTATGGTTTTTTTGAGATTCAAGATTGGACTATCGACTGGAAAGGTATTAACAATTTCATCATGGGGGCAGTAGATGAGAAAACAGGCAATCCTCTTCCTAATGGAGACGTTGTAATATCTGGTCTCAAGGTAGATAGAAATTCATTTGGTGGCTATAAAATTACAGATGTAGACGTAAAAGTCTTTGACATGAATTCTGAATATATGGACTTTTATGTGAGGAAAGAGGCAAAAGAAAAAATAGGTCCATTAGATGAACAATTAACAGAATGTCCTAACTTTTTAATGGTTGACCATAAGGAATTTAGCCGTCATGGAATAATCAATCTTTATTTTGATATAATGAAATTGGACAATGCTTTTCTGAAATACGGCAAGCCATACAATTATTTTAAAATTGATTTCTTTATTACTCAGACTGAAAACGTCTTCTCGAAATACTCGTCGATGTTTATGTTTGATCTTCTTGGGCAGCCAGGCGTTACAAACAGCTCTGTTGTCACCAGTGTTGAGCAATGTTTGGTGGACAAAGACCTGCAAAATCAAATGAAGCATTCACCTTTCTATACGATTTATGTGAAAAGTAATAAATATTAAAATTTAGTCATATGAGAATTACAACTCTTCCAGCACTTCAGTCTTTGCAAGATGAGACTATGGTTTATGCCGCTATTACTGGAGCGGTAGCTCTTGCTTTATCTATCCTTGTTGCTTCTTTGGTAGCGTATAAAGGACGTGATGACCGGTCATATATAACACGACGAATCTGGTACGTCATTATTGGTTTGGTGGCTGCTGCAGGATTCTATGTATACAATGACTTAGTGGTTAAACCAGACATTACAAATGCAGGATGGCAGAGTATGTTTTCAGACACCAACCTTATTTGTATTGGAATTAATCTTGGCGTTTATATTGTAGGCGGCATAATTTTAATGTTTGTTTTCCGTCACAAGAAGTTCGGTTCAATCCTCGGTAAGGAGAAGAACGCTTAACTCAAATTCTAAGAATCATCAGATTATGGCAAAGCAGTATTTCGTGTTGGGAATCGGTGGTACTGGCATGCGGTGCATAGAGTCTTTGATTCATCTCTGTGCAATGGGCATGTTTGATGATACCGAGATTCACCTTTTGGCTCTTGATACTGACAAGAATAATGGTAATTTTTCTCGTCTAAAAGAGGTCAAGGAAGCCTATGTTAATTCAAAGAACCTTGACAAAGCTAATCGTACGGCATTAACGGATACTTTTTTCTCTGCTGACATCAAGTATTATGAATTCAGTCCAAACTATGAGAAGAAAAGTACGTTCAATGATGTATTCAACTATGGTAATACCAAATATAACAATCCAGAGGAGGCAGATTTGGCGGACCTTGTCTTGACGAATAATGTTGAAAACTTTAATTTGCGTCATGGCTATCGTGCTCAAACTCACTTGGGTTCAATGATGATGTATCACTCCATCATTGAGGCAGCTCGCTCTCGAATGGACAATGATCTGAAACAATTCCTTCAAGTCCTTATTGCAGCATGTAATGGTGGTAGTGATCCCAAGGTGTTTATCCTTGGTTCTGTATTTGGTGGTACTGGCGCATCTTCAATTCCCATTATTCCACAGGCTATTTCTGAGGCTGCAAGCATCATGAGCAATGGAGCGGCTAATATACTTGGTCGTGCTTATTTTGCATCAACCCTTCTTACTGCATATTTCAGTTTTAAGGCTCCTTCTGCAGATGAATTAAAAGAGCAGAAAGTCATCGCCACAAGTGATAAATTTGCTTTGAATTCTCAGGTTGCAATGATGTTCTATGATGATGACACTACTGTCAAAAATACTTATCAGCGTTTCTATATGATGGGTACAGATGGCCAGAATTGGGATCCGATGGTTCGTGAAAAAGATAAAATTACTAAGACTATTACTGGTGGAGGCAGCCAAAAGAATGATTCTCATTATATTGAGTTGCTAGCAGCATGTGCTGCTTTGGATTTCTATCATAGTGATATGGCTCATTTGAAAGAAAACAAGAGTGCTGGCGAGACCGATTATGTCTATCGTGCTATTGATGTTTCCGGCAAATTCGAATTTAAGGATTTTGTTGGTAATGTAGATAATTACGATAAAGATTTTGCAAAGAAGTTTGGCATGCTCATAGCATTTTCGTTCCTCTGCAATGATCCTGAGATTGACTTTGTGGAAAGTGTACGTAGCAATAAACAAAAGGAAATTACCGGATTTGATGGCATTGACGTTAATCAGGTAGAATATCTGAAGAAATATTTCCGTCTATTTAATGTTCGTAACGTGAATGGAGAGTTAGCAGAAGGCTGGATCCGTCAGATTCACCGTTCTGCAAATGGTGGAGACAATTTCCTCTTTAATCCAAAACTTTTTGCATTCCATACGATGAGGGAATTGCGTAAATTTGATTGGAACAAGAATCTCTATCGCGACGAAGGAGTTGGAAAGGATTGGTCTTTCTCCGTTGCTTTATGGAGCTCTAAGTTTGATACTTTCAAGAAGAAATTTATTGAACAGCTCCACAATGGTACCCCTACTACTATCACTAACACAGGAGAGCGTTTCTATAAACTTGTTTATGATACACTCTGCAAAATATATAACATTAACTAAAATAATACGCTATGTCTAAAGCTTTATTGATCAAGAGTTATACTACTCTTACAACTGGCACACAGGGTAATTGGAATGACCTGAACATGGCGTCTTCCTATATCCAGGGAATACAAACAGGTAAGATACTAGAGGATGTTAGTGCCGATAAGATTGCTGCACTTATTTCTGGCGTACCAACTCCATGGGCACGTGCAAAGCTTTTCAAGTTTGCCCTTGGAACCCTTGCAAATCCTGACCCCGCTATTTCTAACTCAGGTCTTACTCAGTTCTATGAAATGCTGCATGGAGAATGGCGAGGTCTTATAGCATTGATGGCACTATATTCTGATCGTATTCGTGTTTCAAAACCTGTTACAATGAATTCGAAAGGTGGAGATTATGACATTGCTTCCGCTTTTGGTCGAATGCTTTTCAATGACAAGGATATTTGGAGCAATCAGGACTCTCTTGCTAAGGATCCGGATGCACAGCCATATATACATCTTTTGTATTATAAAGACCAGTTGATTGGTGGAACTTCACCCCTCACAGGTGTATTTACAGGTGTAAACTATTCAGGACTTGAAGGAATGTCTGATATTAGTTGGTATAGGAATGGAAAGTTGGAGGATCCCATGCCTTATCTTTCCCCCGACCAACTACAGAAATTATACCTGTTCGTAAAGAACATGAATAGTAACCTTGATGCCTTTGAAGCAAAAGTTAATCAGTTCCGTCAAGATGGACAGAAAGTTAATATTGATGGCTTTAAGAGCATGAGTCGTGATTGGGAGAAGGAAATCCTCCAATCTCGAAGCGGCCTACGTGATAAAGGGCCAATTCCAACATATGGAACTCTTTCATGTCCTTTTAACATACTGTTCAACAGCGACGTGCCTGTGTATCTAAAGCTTAGCGACTATACGTTCACTTATCGCAAGGTTGATGAAGAGTTCATCGAAATCGGTGACATTCAAAGTTTGTTAAGTAGTGATAGCTATGTTCTCGGTTGGGCTGAGGATGCTAACCAACGTCAGAAACGCTCTAATGCACCAGTATATTATCTTCAGGTGAAGGACCTACATTCTGGATCGACTTGTTATTTCTCGATACCCCTTTCAGAGATGGGTATCGACATTTTCAAGAATCGCCTTGGAGAACTGTTGGATTACAACGCAGGTGGTAGTAGTAGTATTTCTGCAACTATTAGCGACAATGGTGACGTTCTGTCTGTTGCAATGGTTGTTGAAATAGATGGTGAGAAGGTTACTCTTAACACTCGTGAATATCAAATTGAGTGGATGGAAGATATGGGGCGTGTAATCATTTGGCCCAATTTTGTATCAGACAAGTGGAATAAATACTATCTGTATTCTGAATTTACTTCTGATGCCAAAAATAAATTCCAGCCTATCTTCAAGTTTGATGGCAAGATCCTTCTTGATGGAGACAAGCATTTCTTGACACCAATGTATGAGCCTGCGCCTAATGAAGAACTAGATGTTAACATTAAACCTTTGATTACTTATCCTGCAGGACAAGGTGAGGATCTGCCAAAGTATAACATTATTGCAGCAGATAAGCCTTTTGAAGGTCTTATTGCAACAGTACAAAAGGGAGGTCACGATGAGCGTGCTGGTTTTTTGATGCTTCGTCATAGCATTGTTAAGGATCTTAGTTCTGTTAACATGAATGGCACTGCTATCGTAGGCATTGACTTTGGCAGTAATAATACGTGTGTTTATTATAATGCTAATGACCGTGGAGCTATGCCTGTGCAGTTTGAAAACAATCGTGCCGTACTAGTAGGCAATGAGAATGATGATAAGAAAGCAAATGCAGGAAATGATGAGCTTTTGTTCTTTACTAATTATCCTGCTGACAACGGTCAATTGAAGTCATGGCTACATGAGCATGATAGTCGTTATAATTGCTACAATCAGTCTGAGGAAGTTGCCGGTGGCGTTCCCGTGAATCGTCCAAATGTTTTGGTGCGTGAAATGGATGAGTTCGAAATCAAGACTCAAGCAGGAACACTACATTATAATATGAAGTGGCTTGATAATCAAAAAGGACTTGAAAAGAAAAGAGCATACTTGAAGTCTATCTGGTTACAAACGTGCGCATATCTTTATAAGAATAAAATTCGCCCAGAAGAAATCAGTTGGAGTCACCCCGGCTCAATGATGGAATCAGATGTGAATGATTATGATAAGATATTTAATGATCTTATTAAGATTAATCCTATCCTGACAGGCCGTAAGCCAACAATTAATGAAGATTTTCCAACAGAGGCAGAAGCTGTTTGTAGTTTTGCCTTATCTCAGGATTTTGGCTTAGCAAACAATAATATCTTCCTTGGCATTGATGTGGGTGGTAGTACAAGTGATATACTTCTTCTTGGAAAGGATCCTAACAATGGTAATAAACATACATTGTTCCGGGAGAGTTCTGTACGTATTGCAGCAGGAGTATTCTTTGATGCCGTCATTAAGTCTGAGACATTCCGTCAGGCACTGGTTAACTTCCATGAAAGTAATCAGAGAACAGTTTATGTTTCAAACATTAGGGATGTCTTGACTGAAGCAAATAAGGCACCATATTATCTGAACAATATCTTTGATCAATTGAAGAATCCGGATGAGTATGAAAACTTCTATGATACCATCAACCGTGATGCTAAGTTCGTCTTTACAATTCCAGCTTATGTGACGGGGCTTCTTTTGTTCTATTCAGGTATGTTAATTGGTAAGACAATCAAGGATAACGAACTTCATAACATTGATAGAGTTGACATCTTGCCTTTTGGTAAGGGTGGGCGTATTTTCCACTGGTTACGCAGCTCAGCTGGTAATCGTGCAACTCGCGAATACTATTCCACCTGTTTGAATGCTGGTGTACGATGTGTTACAGATATTGAACTCACTGTTAAATACCGCGATGAGATTGAAGTCGACAATAAAGCTGAAGTTGCAAAAGGACTATGTGATCCTAAAGATGTTGTAAAGAAGCAAAAGGCAGATGATCGTGACATTTGTGGTGAAATTGGTGTTAAGTATCTCATCCCCGGTGGCAGTATGAAGACTCTGTCTGTTGAAGATGAGCTGACAGGTGATTACTTCTCTGATGATATGGGTAACTTTGATTTCTCTGGTATCACGAACTTTGAAGCCTTCATGAATATCTTTATTGAGTTCGTTAGTCAGAAAACAAAGCTTTATCCAAAGGCTGATAGTGAACTGCGTGATGATTTGTCGGATCTCCCAACCAGAATCGCAAGTTTTATCTGTAATAATGATAGAGAGTACAGAAAGGCTAAGGAGAAGGCAAAAACTGGTGATGGTTTCCACTATCATCAACCGATAATTATTGCAGAAGGAGTCTGTTTCCTTAGTACACTTATTAGAAAAGCCTTTAATCAGTAGGATAGAATCCGAAAGACATGAAATCGCTAGCTCTATACATAGACAAGTGGTATATCGTTGGTGCTGTAAACACCGACGGTATCACTCGTCTTGTAAATCTACCCAACCACGAAGATCGCATTTGGCTGTATTTTTATGAGGATGTTGCCAATGATGAGATTTCTTATGGTAAAGGTTTCCAGAGCAAATTTCGTAACAATGAGAATCATTACTATGGTGATGTGTTCTCATTGATTACCCAATCTTCAGCAAAGTATACTATGTTCAAGCGCTCTCAGCCAATGAGAGGAATATTCAAGTCATCAAAGATTTTTGATGATTTGCGTAAGGACATGGATGAAGATGGTGACATTATCACTTATGTTTCCTTCTCAAAGGATATTTCCTTAGCTTCCCGTCTCCTGTTTCTGGAAGAACTGAAGGCTGAAAGATTCGATGTTAAGGAAAGTGTTGCTCGTATTGGTCATCTCGCTTTGGAATATGCTTCAAAAAAGTCCGGCTATGTAGAAGATGGCTATTATTTGGTTCTAAACGCTTGTAACGAGAATCTTCATTACTCTCTTTATCAGAAAACAGACGATTTGTTCAATAGAGAGAAGGAAGATGTTCTAATAGGCATGGGAACTGATGTCAGGAGTCGTGCTCTTATTGAGTATGTTGTTGATAATATCAATGAAAGAGAGCATTTCCTAAAGACTGTAGATGAAAGAGAATCAGAGTATTTGAGAATGAATCAATATGTTGATGATTGGCTTGTTAGATTATCTACGGCAAAAGGGCATATTCCTATACAATTAACAAACGTAACTTTTTCACGCGATCCATACAAAGATTATTCGGTTCCTGTTCGCAAGGTCAAGATTGATGAAAGAACAGAAAAAATCGTAAAGGACATTATTAATGTTATTGTCCGTTTCGTTAAAGATGCGGAAGTAAGTCACGAGCAACTTCGTGGAATCCTATTTCTTGGCAATACATTTACAAATGTTCAGTTCAAGAAGGAGCTTGCAAGCTATTATAATCTCGACAATAGCAAAATGGTCGGATTTAAGGATACGGATCTTTCGACTTTAGTTAGTGCATATACATTTATTGATTTAGAGCAGTTCTCTGCCACTAAAAATACTATGCGCGGTAACGCAGAAGCAGAACTGAGACGTATTCAAATTGCTGAGGAAGAAGCCGATGCAATAAAACGAGCTCAGGAAGAAGCTGACGCCGTTGCTGCTATTGAACGTGAGGCAACTGAAGCTGAGCGCAAATTTAAGGACGCCATGGACAGAGGTTATGACGCTGAACGTGAACATAACTATGACGATATGGAAGAGTATTTTCATATTGCTCTTGGGTTGCGTCCTGATGATGAGGAAGCTAAGCAAAAACATGAGGAGGCTCTTCGCAAGAAAGCTGAAATGGCTGTCCAGCAAACTCACTACAAAGAGAAGATCCAACAAGCCAAGTCTGCTTATGATGATGCCGACTACGAGACTGCAAAGTTCAAGGCAGAAGAGGCTCTTAGCTTTATGCCAGAATCAAAGGAAGCTCTGCGCATTAAAGATGATTCTCAACGACGCATAAAGAGCCAGAAGGATTTGGAACGTTATCTTGATCGAGCTGATTTGTTTATCGCTCAAAAAGCATACAATGAAGCCAAGCAAGAACTTCAAAAAGCCAGACTTCTTGATGTTTCTTATAAAGAAATTGAAGAGCGTGAGAGAAGAATTGCAAAAGAGGAACAAGCAGCAAACGCACAAGTAGCCGAATTGACGAACAGTCTTAACTCTTCGATGGACGATGGTCGTTATGATGATGCAATTAAATATTGCAATGAATTGATTGTCGTCGATTTTACCAATTCACGACGTTGGAGTGCTAAAATAGCCGAAATCAACAGCAAAAAGGAAAGAGCGGCGGAAGAACAAAAGCGTTGGAATGAACTCGTTCGCGAAATAGAATCAGCTCACCTTGCAGAGGATTGGAAAAAACTCAATTCGTTATGTAAGAAAGCTCTCGATATTCGCGAAGATAAAGATATTAGGTCTAAATTTGAGAAATCTGAAGATAAACTTGCTGAGATACGTAAGAATGAGCAGTTTGTTAAGACCATGTCCGAGATAAATGAACTTGTGGTAAGAAAAGAATTTGATGAAGCTAATAATAAGTTGAACAATCTTGAAAGATCATTGCGTAGGGAAGGCTTGTTGGATGCAGCAAAAGAAGCTCAGATACGTGATAAGCGGAAGAGTTTGTTTGACTTTGGTCAGAATAATTCAGACGGTTCTTCAAAGAATGATGCTTCTGAAGGTTCGAATGAACGTACAAGGATTAAAGGTTTTACAACTGATGACAATCCAAAACCCCAAAACAAAGAACCAAAAAAGAAATCTGGGGCGGATTCAGATTTCGATTGGGACTTTGGTTCTCCTCAGAAAAAAAAGCAGCCAGTTTCTCGTCCACAACAGGCTGCTAAGAAAAAATCGTCTAAATCTGACGATGACTTTTTTGGTTCTGATACGAGTAACAAATCTCAAGCAAAATCATCTAGTTCTAAACCAAATGGTAAAATAACCAATGAAGATTTTGATTTTTAAATATGTTTGATAAAAAAGTAATAATGAACTGTAAAACAGATCTTGGGTCTGGGGCTATGCCTGAAGCTATCGAGATAATACCGGGGTTTCCCCATATTTGCATACAGGTTTAATTAACTTAATAATTCACTTAAAAAAATTTTTCTATTATGGCAGAAGTAACATTAAAGAAAAAGATTACCCTGAAAAGAAAGGGTGAAACCGCAGACTTCACGTTTAGCGGCAAGTTGAAGGTTAAGCTTTTCTGGAGCTCACCTACAGATCTCGACCTTTGCCTCTTCTTCAAAAAGAAGAATGGTGAAGTCGGTGGTGTATTCTCAAATGAGTATCGTGGTCGCAAAAGCGATCTTGGTAACTTGAATGAGTTCCCTTACATGCTTCACATGGGTGACAACAAGGAACCTGCTGCAGGTGATGAAGAAACCGAGCAGATTAATGTTGCAAGTCTCAATGAGATTGACGAGGCTTATGTTTGCATCGTCAACTACGATGCAGCAGTTGAGGAGGAAGACGTGACCTATGCAGAAGAAGGTGGTCGTGTTGAACTCCAGAGTGACTCTGGTGATTACCTTGAGGTTATTGCCGACTCTGCTGAACATGGACCAATTTACTGCGTTTGCTCTATTAAGAATAAGGACGGAGTGAATTCTTTGAAGAAGAGTGGTAGTGATCTTCCTGAAGTGATGGACCTTGGTACCGCATTTGAAAAGATTCCTGGCTTCGCCCTCATTTGTAACTCATAACTATGGTCTCGCTTAAACATAAAGTAACAATTAGGACTAAAACTGCGCAGGAGGAAACTCCTGCTGCAGTTGGACGTCCTGGTGTTACATTGAAGAGAAAGCAACCAGAAGTTGCTGATAAACCTGTGACGGAGCCTAAGCCCGAGCCTGCTAAGATTCCACAAACTCCTAAGCCAGAAAAGAAATCTAATACAGGCAAAGTCGTAGGTGGTATTGCCGCTGCAGCTGCATTATTTGCAGGTGTATACTTCTTCGGAATGAAAGGCGAAGATAAGGTCGTTGATGATGGAGGTACTCCTCCAACTGAGCAAGTTGCTAAGGCTGGTGAAGTTAATCAGCCGGAAGCATCATCACAAACTGGTGTCCCCAAAGGTGACGCTGCGTCAGAGGGAGAAAATGTCAACAATGATTCTCAGGGAGCAAGTTCTTCAGTAGCGAATGGGGCTTCTGCATCGGCTGGCAACGAAAATGTTTCAGTGCCATCAAGGTCCGAAGACAAACAGTCAGACAGTCCATCCGCAACTTCCTCCGCACCTGTTCAACAAGTTAAATCCAATCAGGGAATCGCTTCTTCTACTAAGATAGCTGCTGCGTCAGAACCTCTTGGAGAAGATCTTGTTGAAAACGCCAAACGTGTAATCCGCGGCGATTTCGGTAATGGTCAGGAACGTAAAAACAGACTTGGTCCTGCCTATGCTGAAATTCAAAGTAAGGTAAACGAAATGTATCGTCAGGGACGTGTATATTAACATGTGTATTGTAACTGATGTATTGTCTTCTAAAGGGGCATTACAACAAAGGTAATGCCCCTTTATAAAATATGTAATTGTCAATAAGCAATGAAAATTCGTGTTGCAATTATTGCATTAGGACTTTTGACCCTATGCTCATGCCATCAAAGAGGGGGACAAAATAGTACAGTGGCAGAACCGACTCCGTCTCAACAGAAGTTGCTTGATGCGGGTTGGACAGTTGAAACTCCAGACGAAGAACTGTCTGAGGAATATGGTATATCACCAGTCTATGGCATACAAGACAACTACTTTGACATTGCTATGGGTAGTGGTTGTAATGTGGCTGTGAAAATTATGGATTTACGCACAGATAAATGTATTCGCTATGTTTATGTTGCGGAAAATTCAACTACAACTGTTCAAGAAATTCCACAAGGTGTCTACTATTTAAAGCTTGCTTATGGTTATGACTGGATGGAGTATGAAAATGAAGGTGAAAAAATAGGTAAGTTTACAAGGAACGTTTCTTATGAACGTAGCCAAGACACATTTGATTTTGGAGTAAAAAACTCAAAAGATGAAGTAAACTATCGTCTTGAGATCAATGTTGTAGATAGTAAATTAGAAAACAACTTTCTTGCTACTCCTATTGATGAAGAGGAGTTCATGAAATAATAATAATCTTAATTTCAAACAATTATGGCAAATTTAGATCAGTTAAAGAAGGATTTACTCGCCGATGGCATCATCGATTCAGATGAAGTAAAAACTATAAAGAAGGTCATCTATGAAGATGGGAAAATTGATAAAGATGAAGCTGACTTCCTGTTTGAATTGAATGACGCTGTTTCTGGTAAGGATAATGCGCCAGAATGGAAGAATCTTTTTGTAGATGCAATCACAGCATTTGTGTTGGAAGATGAAGTCTCTCCAAATGAGATTGACGATGATGAAGCAAAATATCTCTACGATCAGATTAAAGGCGATGGTCAAGTAGATGATATTGAGCGAGCACTCCTTGAGAACATTAAAGCAAAGGCGAAGAATTTTCCAGAAATACTAGCCTCTTTACTCTAAACAAAAGGAGGGTTTTCCCTCCTTCATTATTATTTAGTTATGTTGAGGTATAAATACTTTATTTCGTATGTCACATGTGCAATATTTGTGTTGTGCATGATAGGTTGTAAATCTAAACAGACTCCTATAAACAAACTGGAGAATCTTACTGAAGAAATTCAGGAAAATGCCCAGAATTACACAGAAGAAGACTGGAAGGCTACTGCAGAGGAATTAGAACTGATTGAAAATGAAATAGAACAATATAAGTCAGAATATACTGATGAAGAATTAAAAGAGATCGGTCGTTTAAAAGGTAAATGCCTTGCTCAATTTACCAAATACTCTATTAAGGCTTTTACAAATGGAGTTAAAGACGTTATGAAAGAAGCTGAGGGGCTTTTGGAAGGATTCACACAAGGATTTGAAGATAACGAGGGAGAATAGTATAATTATGGGTACGATCAATAATAGACGTAAAAGGTGGAATCTTTTAGGATTCGCTATTAGTATATTGATGACAATAGCTCTCGTAGCATTTATATTATATGGAAAAGATCATAAAGGACAACTGGAAGTTGTATTCAACATACTTATCGCATTTTTAATAGTAGCAGCATTTGCGATTATCACTCGCAATGTTAAAAGAATATGTAAAAACAAATTAAATAAATATAGTAATGAGTAAGATTCACTATCAGGGCTTAACCGATGCCCAAGTGCTCGAAAGCCGTGCGAAGTATGGTGCAAATGTACTAACTCCGCCAGAAGAGGATTCTCTATGGGAACAGATTCTAGAAGTTTGTAAACACCCAATTTCTATTGCAATGTTTGTGCTCATTGCAATTTCTGCTGTTTTAGCTGGTGTGTTAATGGGGAGTATGGGAAGTATAATATGGGTAATGCCAGCTATTGTAACAGTCGCAACCCTACTTATTTTGATAGTAGGTTTTTTTGGTGGTTTTGGAGATCCTCTTTTCAAAATCCTGATAACAGCATTTGTTCTTTCAATGGGCATTTCAATCTACGAATACGAATGGAACAACGCAGAATGGACAGCATTCTTCGAACCTATTGGTATTATTGTTGCCCTTATTCTTGCTACGAGTATAGCTTATTGGCTTGAGAAGAACAATGAGAAGACTTTCCAGAGTCTTAATCAATCAAATGACGATGAGCCAGTGAAGGTCATTCGTAATGGACATGTGTGTCAGGTTCCACGTAAAGATGTTGTAGTAGGTGATATTGTTAAACTGGAAACAGGTGAAGAAATTCCTGCTGATTGTAAGTTGCTGGATTGTCTTAATCTTACAGTTGATGAATCCTCACTAACAGGTGAGCTTCAGGCAACAAAAACTTTAGATGCAAATGCTTATCCAGATGCAACATATAGAGCAAATGAGATTAAGAAAGGTACAAATATTATTGAAGGTTACTGTACGGCAGAGGTAACTCAAGTAGGTATGAGTACTGAATGTGGCGAAGTATATAAGTCACTTAATGAAGGTGAAGAGATTACTGTCGGATGGTTTGTTAAGAATAATACAACGGGCGAACTAGTTGGTAAATACAGTACTGAAGATGATGCAAATGATGCTCTTGAAGAATATCAAGGTGAGCACGAAGATGATGATGTGGTTGTTGAACAGCCACTTATCGACCGCATGCGTGTTCGTAAGGGTAGTGAGACTCCTCTAAGCAGAAAACTAAATGGACTTGCAGACTGGATTACAAAAGCAAGTTATTGGATTGCCGGTTTGATTATTATAGGTAGATTAATATGGTTCTTTGTTTCTGGAGATTTCAATTACACTTCAAGTGAGTATTGGGTTGAATTCGTAAGTTTCTTCCTGAAAACTATTATGATTGCTGTAACACTTGTTGTTGTTGCTGTCCCAGAAGGTCTTCCGATGTCTGTAACTCTTAGCCTTGCATTTAGTATGCGTAAACTTATGAAGAGTAATACTCTCCCTCGTACTATGCATGCTTGTGAAACCATGGGAGCGGCTTCGGTTATTTGTACAGATAAGACTGGTACATTGACCAAGAACCAGATGGAAGTTGTCGATTCAAAGATCGCTTATTCAGACAATAAACTAATTGCGGAAATGATTGCGGTTAACACAACTGCCAATCTTGACTTCTCAGATAAAAATAATGTAAAGGTTATAGGTAATCCGACTGAGGGTGCTCTTCTTCTCTGGATTCAGAAGAAAGGGATTGATTATTTAGAGATACGCGATACTGTTCAACTCATAGATAGACTTCCTTTTACGACAGAAAACAAATACATGGCAACGATTGTCAATTCTGCTGTTCTTGGAAAGAAAGTTGTATATGTAAAGGGTGCTCCAGAGATTCTTCTAAATCATTGTGAAATAAATCAAGAAACAAAGAATTCCCTTGAAAAAGACCTTTTGTCATATCAGAATAAAGCTATGCGAACATTAGGCTTAGCTTATATGGAACTTAATGAGAATGACAATATCTTTAATGATGGAAAGTTGATAGTTAATAAACTTAAGTTCGTTGGTATTTTTGCAATTCAAGATGATATACGCGAGGGCGTTAAGGAATCTATCCAAGATTGTATGAATGCTGGTATTGCTGTTAAGATTGTAACTGGTGATACTCCAGGAACAGCGAAGGAGATAGGTCGTAAGATTGGTCTTTGGAAAGATACTGATACTGAGAAGAACATAATAACAGGTGCAGAACTAGCTCTTTTGACCGACAAACAACTTCGTGAACGCGCAATGGATTTAAAGATTATTGCTCGTGCGAGGCCAATGGATAAGAAGCGCCTTGTAGAAGCACTTCAAAGTCTAGATCAAGTTGTAGCTGTTACAGGAGATGGTACCAATGATGCGCCTGCTCTAAATAAGGCTGATGTTGGTTTGTCTATGGGTAATGGCACAGCCGTTGCTAAGGATGCTTCTGATATGATTATCCAAGATAATTCATTCAGCACGATTGCGAATGCTGTTATGTGGGGACGTTCACTCTATAAGAACATTCAACGATTCCTTCTCTTCCAACTTACAGTCAATGTTGCAGCATGCTTCCTAGTTCTCTTCGGAGCATTCTTAGGAACGGAATCTCCTCTCACCGTAACCCAAATGCTGTGGGTTAACTTGATTATGGACACATTTGCAGCAATTGCCCTTTCTGCACTTCCTCCGCAGAAAACCGTTATGGAAGAAAAACCTCGTGATCCTAAGGCATTCATTCTTGACTCATCAATGTTGCGTAATATCTTTGGAGTTGGTGGATTCTTCTTTGTAATCCTCCTTGTTCTGTTGATTATTTCCCAGCACGCTGACATTAAGAGTATGAGTGACCTCCTCAACTTCAGGTTCGGTGAACGTAATGAGGTTTCTGTTTATGAACTTACGTTGATATTTACTATTTTTGTCATCACGCACATGGGATATATGTTCAATGCTCGTGGTTACAAGACCGGAGGCTCGGGTTGGAATCTAAAGGGATGTGACGGTTTCCTTATCATAGCTACAGTTGTTACTCTTGGACAGATAGCAATTGTCCAGGTTCCATTCCTGAACAGTTTCTTCAACGTTCAACCGTTGCCATTTGTGGATTGGGTAATCATCTTCATTATTGGATTCCTTGTAACTGGAGTTCGAGAACTTAAACATTTAATTTTCAAATAATCTACCCAAAGAAAATGGCAGATAAACGTCTGCCATTTTCTTTCTATAAAAAATAAAATAATGATAGGTTCAATAATTGAAATTATATTAGGTTGGTTGATAACTTATAAAGGCCCTAAGATGCTGAAAGCTAAGGGGACTCAAGCTACTATTATTAAGTTGGTAGGTTGGTTTCTGATTATAGCAGGTGTAGTAAGCTTCGTTAGAGCTGTTTTAGGGAACATTGGTATCTAAAGTAATATGAGTGGCAATAATAATAATTCATTAAAGAAAATTCCATGGTATCATTGGCATCATGTCCTGCTTTCGACGACAATTGTTGGATTCATCCCTGGTGCTCGTGGTACCTATGGCGCATTTATTGCACTTCTTTTATGGATATACTTATATGAATGCCTCTTACCTATAAACCTATTCATTACTTCTGTATTATTGGTTATAGGCACTTTGGTTATAGGTGTCTGGACATCTAACGTAATGGAACGTTATTGGGGGGAAGATCCTAGGACAGTTATAATTGATGAGTACCTTGGCACATGGATTGCTGTTCTTGCTGCACTTTTCCATAATGGGCCATCTTTTGTCGTTATTACTCTTGCATCTATTGCATTTGTTTTATTTAGGATAATTGATATAACCAAACCACTTGGTTGCAGATGGGTTGATCAAAACATAAATGGTGGATGGGGGTGTATGTTGGATGATGTGCTTGCCGGGTTTTATGCGTTTGTCATTACATTCATTGTAAGAGAAATGCACTTAGTTGAGTTGTTTTATAACACAACAGTTGGTGAGTATATTATTAGTGTTTTTTAGAGTTTGAATGATTTATCACAGGAATGAATAGAACTTGCACTATATTTATATTCTTGATACATACTTCAATAGCTTTTGCGCAGAAAGTCTATGTGACGCCTGGTACGACATCAAACATGTACCATAAAACTGCCGAATGCAAAAAACTAAAATCTGTAGGTAGTGCCTCTTTTTCCATATCTATTCAACAAGCTAAGTCTATCGGGAAAAAAGCCTGTGACGTATGTTATTCTGTAGATAACATAAATAATAAGCGCTCCGTAATATCACCCAGTAAGAATGCCAATAGACAAACAGAGAATAAGCCATCATTCACAGCTTCTAATATTGAAATCCCATCAACATCTTCCCGTGTAAAATCACAGATAATAAAACATGCCGGATTTACAACATCATATAATTCTTCTTGGCTAATTCCCAATTGGGTTGCATATTGCCTTACTGCAGAAGAGGTTGCTGGCACATTTCCGCGTTCACAAAATCAATTCGAACCAGATCCTCTTGTAAAAGGAAAGACATCTGTTTCTCGAGACTATTCGAATTCTGGCTATAGTCGAGGTCATATGGCACCTGCCGCAGATATGAAATGGAGTAAACAGGCTATGTCGGAAAGTTTTTATATGTCAAATATATGCCCACAAGTTGCAGAGTTTAATTCAGGTGTCTGGGAGCGTCTTGAGAGGCGTTGTAGAGCTTTAGCAAGAGAGGCGGATTTATATATTTGTTGTGGTCCTATTGTTTCTGGTACACCAAAAAGAATTGGAGACAATAACGTTGCTGTACCTTCAGGATTCTACAAAGTGTTATGTATGAATAGGAATGGAAAATGGCAAGCAATTGGATTTATGTTTCCAAATAATATATGCAAGGGATCCATGTTTGATTACACCTATTCTGTTGATGAAGTTGAAAAAGCTACGGGACACAATTTTTTCTATAATCTACCCGACGACATAGAGAATGTCATTGAGTCAAATTATATTATCAAAGAATGGCAGTAGTATTCTAGTACATTATTCATAATAAACAACCTATAAAATTATAGTCATGAAGCGCAAATATCCAGATTCCGAATTGATAATCAATGCTGATGGATCATGTTTTCATCTACATATCCGTCCTGAGCAATTAGCCGAACGTATTATTCTTGTAAGTGACCCAGCCACTGTTACTTTAGTGGGTTCTTTTTTTGAAGTAAAAGAATGCGATATAGAAAGTCGGGAGTTTCATTCAATTACAGGAACTTATAAAGGAAAAAGGATTACTTGTTTATCCTATGGTTTCGGTTCCGAGAATATTGATATTGTTTTAAACGAACTTGATACACTTGCCAATGTCGATTACAAGACTCGTGAAGAAAAAGAAAAACACGTAGTTTTGACATTAGTAAACATTGGCATAAGCGAGGGGATACAAGATTCCATTAAATCAGGTTCCATTATTGTTTCAACCAAGAGTATTGGACTTGATGGTTTGCTAAACTTTTATGCAGATAGGAACAAGGTTTGTGACCATCTAATGGAAAAGGCTTTCACTGAACACATGAAGTGGAATCCCATAAAAGGTTCACCTTATGTTGTAACAGCAGAAGAAGGATTGATGAAACAGATTACCAAAGAAGACATTGTTTGTGGTTATACAGTATCGTGTATAGGATTTTATTCACCCCAAGGCAGAGGTTTGAGACTTCCATTAGAAGATGTCCTTTTAAAAGAGAAACTTGCTTCTTTTAAATATGAGGAAACTCCTATTCTCAATATAGACATGGAATCTGCTTCTATTTTAGGTATGGCTTCATTATTAGGACACAGAGCATTATCATGCAGCATTGTCACCGAACCATCGCAGAGTATGAATATATCTTCAAAAGCTACTTTCACTTCTCTTATACAATTGATACTTGATAGAATCTAATGTATTACATCACTGATACAAGTGAGATTTGACAAGAATGATTGCAGGGCTTTTAAAACACAATAAGCTGCCATGAGGACGAATATAAAAATACTGCTTCTAATGATAATTGCAGGAATGGTCTCATGTTCAAAGCCTACCTCAAAAAGTACAGAACACAATGACCCTTTTCCTGTAATTTATGAGAATGATTTATTCTCTATTAATATGCCAAAAGGCTGGATTTGTGATTCTTCAGGTTGGAAAGGATTGGATTCTTTGCAAAACTCGATTGACATTTATGACCCTAACGGAAACGTTGTGTGGTTTCACTTTGTCAAAACATTTATGCCTTTCAAGTGGAAGAATATCGACGAAGCAAAAGAGATGGCAAAGGTGGCCAGGGCTATAAGTGGTGACAATGCAGAGTTAATAGAAGAAAAAGACAGTATTGAGGTTGGAGGCTATCCCACGAGTATATTGTATTTCGCCAATTATGTAGATAATGACACCATCATACAAAAGCAATTTGTCACATATCTTCATGACTCCCACATTGTTATATATTTCAATGAGAACTTCTATGTCCAGGATTGGGAAGATGCTCAAGAAATTGGTGACAAGATTATTGGTACAATCAAACTTAAAAAAGTAGAGAATCCGTTGGAAAATGACAGTATTTTCAAAAATTCAATGGAAAAAGGATTGGAAGCCCATCCGGTAGAAGAAAAATATATGAAGAATGCAACTAAAATAGTAGAACAATTCTCTAACAATGAATGATCTTAAAGCATTTCTTAAATCATATTGGGATTCACAATCTCAAATGGGAAAGATTATTTTGGCCATTTTCCTTCCCGTTTTTGCTTTTGTAGCAGCTTTAGAACATCTCATTGCAAAGATATCAGGAACCACATACAATGTAGTTAATATCATAGTTTATTATATGGTCATCCCTCTGTCATGGGCAATAATGATTGACTATATAACAAGAATGCCTTTTCTAACACCTATATTTACTTCCGCTTGGATAATATTCTGTTGGAAAGACAAAATGAAATTCAGAAACCGATGTGACTGGGCATTCGAAAAATCTGTGGATTTCCTATTATGGTTCAAGAAGATTGGCTGGAACTATATTGTCAGCTCCGTCATTATATGTGTAGTCATACCCATTCTAGTTTACATCGAACTAATTTATGCCATTATCAACTTAAATTAAGGAAGCAATATGAACAGGATTATCTATGTGGTTATCTTGATAGCATTAACATCATGCAATCAGAATAAGTCCAATAAGGCCGATGTTGACAATGCAATAGGCGACTCTATCACGGAAGAACCATATCAAACAGACAATGACACGATAGAAGCTTTTCAGACACAGGCCGAGATAAACGAGGCTTGTTACAACAAATATGTTGCAAACGAAGACTCTGTTGAGAAAGAGTTCCAGAAGTTATTGGAAGCTTTACCTCAGTATCGGAAAGAGTTCCTTAAAGAGAAGGTCGTATGGGAAAAGTACCAGAAAGCTGTTCAAGAGGTGTCAAGATGTGAAGATCATGGAAGTTCTACACCTATGTATGTTAGTGCAGTCCTCTCTCAGGGAACGCAAATTCGAGGTGTCCCACAGCACTACTTGTACCTTCACACACAAGGGAAAGACATATCATATAGCAAAACGACATTCACTCCAGCTTTGATATCAGATGCCTATTCTGCCTATATAAAGGCAGTAGCTGAAGACGAATATATAGAACAAAAAACAAAATACCAAGAATCACTTCGTAAAGAACAAAAATGTTGGGATGATTTGTTGAAATGCAGAAAAGAAAATTCACTGCTATTGACTGGCGACTTAAAGAAGGTATATGACATAAGTACCAATCAAATGCTAAGAACGAAACTATATCAGCTGAAGAACCAGAATCAAGATCTTGGAATGATAAGCGGAGATGTTTTGAAATGTGCATTGCCTGAAAACTGCACCGATAAAGAACTTCTCGAATACCCTGGGTTTGACAAAGTTTGGGCTAAGTACTGTGAGAATTGAGATTGGTGGCCGTAGTTTATCAGTAGTATTATGGCAAGACGATTAAAGAAACCATATAGAATGATATTGAAAACAATTGCCGTCATAGTTGCCATTGTGGTACTGAAATGGTTATGGGTGACTATTTCAACCATGGGACATGGAACATTTGAAGGTGAAAAGACGGAGATATTGCGTAGGAGGAATTATCTTACGAACAAGCTCTTGGTATCACCTGAAGAAGTGCTCAATGAAATGCCTGGAGGAATTGGCTCCCAGTTTCAGGGCGAATGGGCTATGTACTCCTGCTCCATGCTGTCAGCAGCACTGGTGAACATCAGCAAGCTTTATCCTGAAGAGAAAGATAAATCTGTTGGACAGATAGACAAACTTATAGAAATAGTATTGTCACCTGAACTTCGTGCATATGATGAAGACAGATGGCATGAGGATCCACTTGAAAGTTGGGACAGTGAAAAGAGTCACATGTCCTACTTAAGCATTCTGGCTTGGATGATAAGTGGCTATAAATCAGCAGGAGGTAATGATAAATATGATGATTTCTATTATAAGATATGTAGTACACTGAACTGGCGTATGAAGAAAAGTCCGACTTTGAACCTGCTAACATACCCAAATGAAGTAGTGTATGTTCCAGACATGTTGGTGACGCTTGTCGCATTATGCAATTTTACACAGCAATGTGATAACCGATATCATGCTACTATAAAAGAATGGTTGAATAAGGCAAAAAATGAATGGACAGACAAAGAGACAGGACTTCTGAAATCCTTCATGAACTATGATGGCACAGAACTCTTAGCACCTGTTATAGGCTCTTACTCTGCTTTGATATGCTATTACCTTACTTTCGTGGATGAAGATTTTGCACGAGAGCAGTATGAGATACTGAAGAAGTATTTTATGCAAAATCAACCTCTGGCAGGAATCCGAGAATATTACGACCGCACCTGTTGGTTGGGTATGAGCATAGACTCAGGCCCAATTATTTTCAACCTCAGCCCATCAGGAACAGCATTTGCAATTGGATCTGCCACATACTTTAGAGACACTGACTTCAGGAAAAGGTTGCTGAAAACTGGTGAGATTGCAGGTTCTACAGTTCGTGGGTGGAACACTAACCACTATCTTCTGGCTAATTTCGCACTAGTCGGAGAAGCGATTACCTTAGCAATGAGAACGAGTGTACCTTGGAATAAATAAAGTTTAGCCGAGGTAAGTATAAAATTTACGTAATATATATGTCGAACATTCATATCATACATGGGGATTTTAAGGAAAAGCTGGAGTTACCCATTGCAGAAGGGCTAAAGGCTGGGTTTCCATCTCCAGCTGAAGACTACAGCCATGAGACACTGGATTTCAATCGTGATCTGATTCGGAACCCAGAAGCAACATTCTATGGCAAGGTGGAAGGCGATTCGATGATTGAAGCAGGTATCAATGACGGTGATATTGCCGTCATTGACCGTTCCGTTGAAGCTCAGGATGGGGATATTGTCGTTGGATATATCAATGACGAGTTCACTATCAAGTACCTCGATTTACGACATCGCAAGGACGGCTATATTGAGTTGCGCCCTGCCAATAAGGACTTTAAGCCTATTCGCATCGATGCAGATGATGACTTTGAAGTGTGGGGCGTGGTGATTTGGACTATCAAACGTTGGAAATAAAGGTTCTGAATCATGTACGGCATCATTGACTGCGATAACTGTTACGTGTCATGCGAGCGTGTCTTTCGTCCTGACCTGAAGGATAAGCCTGTCGTTGTTCTCTCGAACAATGACGGCTGCGTGGTGGCGCGGTCAAATGAAGCCAAAAAGATGGGTATCAAAGCCGGAACACCTTATTTTCAACTGGCAGAGCAGTTCCCCAATCAAAAGATTGTCGTATTTTCATCCAACTATGAGTTGTATGGCGAACTGACAAGCCGTGTGGTATCAATCATCAGCAAGGAAGCACCTGCCTACTTCCGTTACAGTATCGACGAGTGCTTTGTCTATCTTGATGGCATGGAGCATCTGGATTTGAAAGCTTGGGGCGAAGAACTTCATAAGAAGATTAAACGAAACGTGGGAATGCCCGTCAGCATTGGACTGGCACCCAATAAGACCCTTGCGAAGATGGCCAGCCATTTCGCTAAGAAATACCAGGGCTACCGCCACTGCTGCATGATCGATTCCGACGAGAAACTAATCAAAGCATTGAAACTATATCCCATCGATGAAGTCTGGGGCATTGGCCGACGCTATGCAGCACGTCTCGAAGCTCTTGGCGTGAAGACTGCCTACGACTTTGCAGAGCATAACCAGAGTTGGGTACGCGCCATATTTAACAACATTGTCATTGAGCGTACTTGGCGTGAACTGAACGGCGAGGACTGTGTGCCCAATGAAGAGATGGCCAAGAAGAAATCCATCTGTACCAGCCGTTTTTTCAATGGTATGATTACAGACCTCGACGGACTCCGTACTCATGTATCGAACTATGCTGCCAGATGTGCAGAGAAACTACGTCAGCAAGGTACAGTTGCATCCATTGTAGGTGTATTCCTCAATACAAATGCTTTTCGTGAAGACCTGCCTCAATACTGGAACTTTCAGGAAATGCGTCTTCTAACACCATCCAGCTCGACAGTCACTATTGTCAAAGCTGCTAATGAAGTTCTTCATAAGCTCTATCGTCAGGGTTATCACTACAAGAAAGCAGGTGTCATAGTCATGGGAATTGGGCCTAACAGTCCAATTCAGCAAGACTTGTTTGACACAAATGCTGAACAGTTTGAGAAGATGAAGCGACTGGATGCAGTCATTGATCGCATCAACAAGGTCAATGGAACCGAGACCATTGTGCTTGGCAGTCAGCAATACACTCAAAAAGATGGCAAGGGAAAAGCGAATGTCTTTGCTAATGCCATCAAGCATGATTTCAAAAGTAAAAATCCAACGACTCGTTGGAGTGACATAATTCGGCTAAAGTAAGGGAAAGAAGGATGGAATATAGATATAGAATGAGTCAGGACGAGCTTGCATATACATACGAACATGCTCAGGCACGAATGGATGCCCATCCTGAATATGCGGATAAGCAAAAACTGATAATTCAAGCACAATCCTTTTTCAAAAGCGAGAAAGATGCTTTACAAGCAGCAATCGAGCAAAGGAAGGACAACCATTGGGGCTGTCAGATTTGGGCAATGATAGAGAAAACCGATGGTGTTTACCGTATTATTAACCATTGGCTTGTAACAGACGATGGAAAAATCAAACAATCTGCTGAGTACATAGGAATGGCTCTTATGTATGATGAAACAAGACTTGAAAGAATCATCAATAATGACGTAAAGATTGATGATATAATTGCTTATGATTGAGAAGTATTTAACAGCTGCTATTGCTGATGAAAAGATAAAACAGCTATATGAAACGGCATTCCCTGAAGACGAACAAATCCCATGGAAGGACTTGATGCGCCTGGTTGAGGAAATGCCGTTGGATTTTACTGCATACTACGATGGCGAAGACTTCATTGGCTTCACCATCGTCTATCCACGTAAGTCTATCAACTGGTTCTGGTACTTTGCCGTGTGCGAAGAGTTACGGGGCAAAGGCTATGGTCAGAAGATACTGACTCAGATGATAGAACACTATAAGGGACAATCCTTTGTCCTGGACATGGAAAGTCCAACGCAGGTCAGTGAGAACATTGACCAACGCAAACGCCGTCAAAACTTTTATCTTCGGAACGGCTTTAGGGACACGAATGTCTATCGCACCTACAACGACATCACTATGACAATAATGATGAGGGGTGAAGGTACGTTCACCATGAAAGATTGGGATGACATCATCCATGAACTGCAACAGTTCTGGTGGCCTGACGACATCAAAGAAAAATAGCGTATCTGCTTCAGACGCTATCTGTCACGTCTAAAGTCATTCCGGCTATCACCTCTCCACCATGCACTAAGCACGAGGAAGATGATGCGGAAGACTATGACGATGATAATAATGCTTCCAATATCACCCATAAGTTATACTTTTAGATTTCAAAAAACATTCA
>JAEEGI010006626.1_pt1 | contig 26124 bp, 23 predicted proteins | sample 8958751 | NCBI WGS metagenome assembly JAEEGI01 (sample SAMN16246545, study PRJNA631951) | gut metagenome | biome: gut microbiome; feature: rumen; material: KS-attached | host: Bos | place: Iran: Karaj | collected 2018-10
TGCGGCATAGCCTTTTCCTGGATAGACAATATCCTGATATCGCATCTTCACGGAGACCATCTTTTCGGCATTTTCGGGTTGCTGAGCACTATGGCTATGCAGGGCCGCACCGCACCGCTGTTTATCTATGCGCCCGCCGGCTTCAGGGTTATGCTGGATTTCTTCTACGCCAATTTTGCCGACGGCGTCAAATACGACATCAACTTTACGCCGCTGGAAATGAAAGAGAAGGAGCAGATTATAGATATGCGGCCGCTCACGGTTTCGGCCTTCCCGCTGAACCATCGCGTGCCCACCTTCGGCTTTCTCTTCCAGGAGAAAGAACCCGCCCGCAATGTCCGTAAGGACTTGATCGAGGCTGACGGGCTCACCATCACAGAGATTGCCGCCTTCAAGAGGGGAGAGGATGTCAAACGCGGCCGCAAAACCCTGAAGGCAGCCGACTATACCTATCTGCCCTATACGCCCCGCAAACTGGCCTATTGCTGCGATACGGCGCCATTCAAACGGCTTACGGAATGGATTGCCGGAGCCGACCTGGTCTATCACGATTCGACCTACGCAGACGATTATGAAGACCACGCCCAGAAGTACTGCCATTCCACCAGCCGCATGGCGGCCCAGACTGCTGCAAAAGCCGGCGCAAAGATGCTGATTCTCGGGCACTTCTCAGCCCGCTACAAGGACCTTGGCCCGATGCTCTCCCAGGCCCGCGAAGTCTTCCCCGAAACCTACCTCGCCGAAGAACAACACAAGTACGAAATTCCTATTATTCGAGGATAGTCATATTTGTGCGTGGCACTTATCTGTTTGACTCACAATGAATTATGCAATTTCCCTTGCGCATTTTTACACAAGGGAAATGTTATAATACGTTGATTATCAGGGCTGTTGGTGCCACGGGTAAGCTATTTGGTTCTCTCCCGGGCATTCATTGCGGCGTGGAAGCGGCGGGCGTTCTCCATGTGGCCGGCCAGGTTGGTGGCAAAGCGGTGCTGGCCGTTGAAGCTCTCGTGCGCGCAGAAATAGAGATAGTCGTGATGCTGATAATTCAGCACGGCGTCAATCGCCGCCTTGGTCGGTGTGGTGATGGGGCCCGGCGGCAGGCCGGCGTGTTTGTAGGTATTGTAGGGTGAATCCACTTCCAGATGCTTGTTCAAAATGCGCCTCAGCGAAGGGTCGTTGACGGCGTATTTCACCGTGGGGTCGGCCTGCAGAAGCATCCCCTTTCTCAGGCGGTTGATATAGACGCCGGCTATGGTAGGCATCTCCGGCTCGTATTTGGTCTCTTCTATGACTATGGAGGCCAGAGTCATCGCCTGCTCGCGGGTGAGCCCGGCCGCCTTGGCCTTTGCCGTGCGGCTGTCGTTCCAGAAGGCGTCATATTCCTTTTTAAGCCGGTCCAGCAATTGCAGGGGAGTTACCGTCCAGTAGACCTCATAGGTATCTGGAACGAACATCGCCAGGTATGTGTAGCGGTTGAAGCCGTGCGACTCCATAATCTGCCGGTCGGCCAGGGCGGTGGCAATCTCGGTGGAATCTGCCTCCAACTGTCTGGCCAACAGTGCCGACATCTTGCCCAGATCGCGGACGTTGGAACGGACAATCAGTTTGACGGGAGTCTGCCAGCCGCGTGCGAAAATCCGCTCTATCTGCTTGTTGGACAGCCCACCTTGAAGTTCGTAATGACCCGGTTTGAAGCTATCTGCGAGTTTCGACTGCTTTGCCACGAACTTGAAAGTGGCCATATTGCGCACGGCTCCGCTCTTTTCCAGAGAATCCAGCAGCCCGGCATAGTCGGTGCTGCGGTATATATTGATGGCCTTTGCGCCGGAGACGCTGTTGGGCCGCATATATGTCATAAAGTAGAAGGCGGCGCAGGCGGCAAGGGCCAGAAAGCCCACCAACAGTATGGTAATAATCGCTTTGCGGGATTTGCTTTTCTTTTTCATTTCTTGACCTTGCGGAGATTGATGATGGTGCCGGGGGAGGGTTCGCGGCCGGGCTTCATATTGTTGAATTTATAAAGATTCTTGAGTTTGACGCCGAAGCGCTGCGACAGTCCGCGCATTGTCTCGCCCTCTTCCACAACATGCTTTGCCAGATCCTCGGTGCTCTGGCTGCGCTTTGCCTGCAGATAAATGATTTCACCTGCAGGAATCACATGGTCTTTCTTCTCGTCATTGAAACGCAGCAGCTCGCGCTTGAACAGGTTGAATTGGCGGGCCAGAGAAGCATAATTCTCAGTTCCGTTGGAGATGATGTATACCAGGCCGTGTTTCTCATAGAAAGTGTATTCTATAGTCACGCTGCCAAGGCTGCGCGGCTTGAAATGAAGGGGCACATCCACCTTTGTGGATTTCTCCAAAAACGTGGGGGAGGGAGGCAGAGTAATGGTCACCTTGGAACCCTTTCGCGGTTTCAGTACGTCATATTCATAGAGCCGATAGTCCTCGATTATCTTAATAAGCTTCTCGGCATAGTTGGGATCTGTGGCATAGCCTGCCTTCTTGAGACCGCGCGCCCAGCCCTTATAGTCAGTGGGGGCGAGGTCAAACAGAAACGCGTAGCGGTCGTTATAGCGCAGGAAGTCGGAATGGTCGCTGAAAGACTGTTCGGCATTGTCGTAACTGCGGAAACATTCGTCCTTGAGGTCGTCGTCGTGACGGAAGGAGGGACCGCTCCAGCCGCGGCATTTGATGCCGAAGTGGTTGTTGGCCCGGACGGCGAGGGTGGATGTGCCGTTCCCCGACTCCAGACACGCCTGCGCCAGGGTGATGCTGGCCGGAACTCCGCTGGCAATCATCTGGTCTATAGCGGTCTCGCTCCACTTGCGGATATAGTCCCGCCGCAAGTCGCCACCTTGCAACATGAAACTGAAAAGCAGCATCGCCACCGCGGCGGACATCACCCTGCGTATGTGTTTGAAAGACATTTTAGCGCTATGTTTGAGCAAATTTAATGAAAAACACGTATATTTAGCCAATAATTCAAATTCGAAAGAGATGATAGTACTTTTGATTATCCTTGCCCTGGTTGTATTCGTGGGCTATTACATTTACAAGACTCAGCGCGAACTGGTCAATCTGGACGAGATGGCCACAAATTCATTCAACCAGATTGCCGTTCAGCAGAACAGCCGCTGGGATGCCATCAGCAGCCTGGTTGCAATGACGGAAAAATACTCCAAGCATGAGCATGACACTCTGGTGGAGGTGATCGGCCAGCGTAATAAAGGCACCGGCGCCACTGCGGCAGAAATCAATGCTCAGGAGAACGCTCTCACCCAGGCTCTCGGCCGCCTGATCGCCGTCAGGGAGGCTTATCCCGAACTTAAGGCTGACGGCATGTTCAACAAGACCATGGATTCCATCAACGAGTACGAGAATCTGGTGCGCACCAGCCGTATGGTATACAACGACAGCGTAACCAAGATGAACCGCATGGTACGCCAGTGGCCCAGTTCGTTTGTCGCAAGCCTGCTGCACTTTGCAAAGCGCGACTACCTGGAGGTTCCCGACGAGAAGAAGGACATGCCCCCTATCAGCAACAACTAAAGGTAGCTGTAGGCTTCAGGACCTTCGCAAAACAACAAATCTATTATCGAAAGGTTGGGGATGAATCCCCGCCGTGCATTGAATACTTGATAGTATTCCTTGAAAGGGGAGCCTGCGGGCTCCCTTTTCGGGTTTATTGCGGCACGCAGGTCGGTGATGCTTTCCGGCGCCGACGCAAAACCTTCGGTGAGTGAAACGGGAGTGCGCAGGTGCAGCATCTCCATTATCTTGGCCGTCAGTTCCATATTCAGGTCGAAGAGGAACTCGTGATGCCGGTTCAGAGTGGCGTTGATATCGTCCCAATAATACTGATAAAAGGGACTCGGCCCGTAGGCTGTGATAATTGCACGGCGGTGCAGGTGCATCCAGTTCTTGCTGTAGTCGATGCGGATGTCGCGAATCAGCCGGCTGCCGGCATGCAGAATGGGCACCTGCAGGGTTTGAATTCCGTCCGGCGAATAGATGTTGCAGCGGTTGCGGTACGACTGTTTTTGGAAGGACTCGCACGCCTCCACCAGGGCGGCGTCGGAATGTGCCACGGCAGAAAACCAGGACACCGGCGGCAGATATGCGGTGGAAAGGAGTACGGTATTATTCACTGCGTCTGCAGATGCCTCGTTTTGAGGCGCGGATAAACTCGGTGATTACTTTTGCGTGCTTGCCGTCGGGGTAGAGCTCGTCAACTACGCGCAGGGCGTCGGAGACGTTGTTGTTCTCTTCGTAGATAATCTTGTAGACGCTCTTTATCTCCTCGATTTCGGCATTGGAGAAGCCGCGGCGGCGCAGCCCGATGGCGTTGATGCCCTCGTAGATTGCGTGGTTGCCCGCTGAGAGTATGTAGGGCGGAATATCCTTATTTGTAGCGCTGGCCCCGCCCAGCATGGCGTGGGCGCCGATGCGGCAGAACTGATGCACCATGGTGCCGCCGCCCACGATGGCCCAGTCGTCCATATCTGTCTCGCCCGCCAGGCCTACATGGCTCACAATTATGCAGTGGTTGCCGATGCGGCAGTCGTGCGCTATGTGCGCGTACGACATAATAAGACAGTCGTTGCCAATCTTGGTGAGGCGCTTGCCGCTGGCGGCGGTACCGCGGTTGATGGTGGCGCACTCGCGGATGGTGGTGCGGTCGCCAATTTCCACCCAGCTTTCCTCTCCGTCAAATTTCATATCCTGCGGAATGGCGCCGATTACGGCTCCGGGAAAGACCCGGCAGTCGCTGCCCAGCCTGACAAAATCGTAGATGGTGGCGTTGGGTCCGATATGGCAGCCGTCGCCGATTTCTACATTGGCGGCAATGTAACAGAATGGCTCTATCACCACGTTCTTGCCGATTTTGGCGTCGGGGTGGATATATGACATATTATTGGTGTCCATCGTCAATAGAGTAAGTCAGATTCAAGTAGTGATTTGCACACCGCCGTGTTCACGCGGTGCCCTGTCTTGCTCGCAATAATTGTGCCCCGAAGCGGCGCCCCAAGCAAAGCGAAATCGCCAATCATATCCAGCATCTTGTGGCGTACAATCTCGTCGGGGAAGTGCAGTTGCAGGTTGTTGAGGTAGCCCTCCTTAACTTCCAGGTCGCCTACGCCGAACAGTACTTTCATCCGTTCCAGGGCATCCGGCGAAACCGGGTGCTCCACCACCACGATGGCATTTTCCGTGTCGCCGCCCTTTATAAGTCCCAGGCTGGCCAGATATTCCAGTTCGTGGAAGAAGCAGAAGGTGCGGCAGGGGGCAATCTGGGTGGCGTAGTCCACGCCGCCATCGTATTTGAACCGCTGCACGCCCAGCACCTTGGAATTGAAGTCTATGGTGAGTTGCATGGTACATTCATCGGCAGGATAGATGTCGATTGATGCTCCGCTCTCGTCTTCGTAATGGAATTGGTCCTTCAAAGAGAGATACTTACGCTCAGAGAGTTGCTCCTGCAGGCCGTCGGCCATGATTGCGCTGACGTATGGCAGGGCGCTGCCGTCCAGTATCGGCGCCTCCGGGGCGTCGATTTCCACCAGCATATTGTCTATTCCCAGGCCCGCCGCGGCGCTCATCAGGTGCTCTATGGTGGCAACGGATGCTCCGTTCTCCTGAAGTGCCGTGCTGCGGTCGGTATTGCCCACGTTGGTGGCCAGGGCATGAATAACGGCGTCGGGGCCGATGTCGGTGCGGACAAAGCGGATGCCTGAGCCCGCCTCAGCCGGACGGATGGTCATATTGACAGCTGCGCCGGTGTGGAGCCCCTTGCCGGAGAAGGTATATGGCTGTTTAATCGTGTGCTGCATCGCCGCCCTTCTTGAACGCCGAATAGGCGCGCATGTATTGCATGTAGGTCATTGCCGGGTAACCCATCAGGTTCTGGCCTGGAGTGGGCCAGTCCTTCATAAGGCCGGTCTTGGCGGCGAGGGTGGTATGGTCTGCAATCTTGATGTGCCCGCCTATGCCGCACTGCCCGCCAATGACGCAGTATTCCCCTATGTAAGTGCTGCCCGCCACGCCGCTCATCGCCGCCATCACGGTGTGGGCGCCGACTTCTACGTTGTGCGCAATCATCACCAAATCGTCCAGCTTGACTCCTTTATGGATGATTGTCGAGCCCATGGTGGCGCGGTCGATGCATGTGTTGGCACCTATCTCAACTTCGTCTTCAATGATGACATTGCCCGTCTGCTGAATCTTTTTGTAGCTACCGTCCTCGCGCGGTGCGAATCCGAAACCGTCGGCGCCTATTACGCAACCGGCGTGCAGGATGCAGTTGTCTCCGATCACGCAGTCGCGGTAGATTCTGACGCCCTGATAAATGGTGACGTTACTGCCGATCTTGACGTTTTCGCCGATGAACACCTGCGGATAGATCTGGCAGTCGCGGCCGACGCGGGCTTTGCGGCCGATGGTGGTGAATTCGCCCACCCAGGTGCCGCGGCCTACCTTGCCCTTTATCGAATGCCTGAAGCTGAAGAAACGCTCCAGCCGGTTGCCCTTCTTGCGACCGCGCATAAGCGATGAGAAATATTCCAGCAGGTCGGCCACCGCCTGATAGGCGTCATCCACTTTAATCAAGGTCGCCTTTACAGGTTCGCGGGGGGTGAAAGTGCGGTTTATCAGCACAATCGAGGCGCCGGTGGTGTAAAGATATTTCTCGTACTTGAGGTTTGCCAGGAAGCAGATGTTGCCCGCCTTGCCGTATTCTATACGGGCAGGAGAAGATACCTGGACATCGGGATTGCCTATGATGTCTCCCTTCAGATGTTCCGCTATTTCCCGTGCCGATAACTTCATTTGCGTCAAACTGTTGAAAATTGCCGGACTAAGGTAATAAAATTTGCAGAATAAACCGATAAGACCTATATTTGCACCCGATTTTGAGGGGCTGGAACAGTCCCTCATTTTTATTTGATACAGAAGATGAAACTCGCAGACACTCTTAAACTTGCAGCCGAACAGTACGCAGAAAGCAACGGCCTGTTCGTGGTGAGCGTGGACATTTCCAAAGACAACGACGTGGATGTGGTTATCGACGCCGACAGCCGCGATGTGACCCTGGACGACTGCGTGGGCATGACCGAATTCATCCAGGAACGCGTCAGCCGCGACGAGGAGGATTACTCCCTGACCATCGGCTCTGCCGGCCTTACATCGCCTTTCAAGGTGCTGCGCCAGTGGAAGAAGGCCGTAGGTACTGAGATCCAACTCACCCGCAAGAGCGGCGAGAGAGTCAATGCCACACTGCTTTCGGCAGACGAAGAGGGCGTGGATATCTCTTTCCAGCGCAAGGCGGAGGGCAAGGGTGCCAAGGCCAAAGAGACCGTCACCGAGCATCTTCTTTACAGTGATATTAAAACAGCAAAACCGATAATTAAATTTTAAAACTCAAAATGGAAGGGTTAAATCTTGTCAGCACGTTCGCTGAATTCAAAGAGGGTAAAAACATCGACAAGCCTACGCTCATGAGCGTCCTGGAAGAGGCGTTCCGCGCGCAGTTGGAGAAAATGTACGGCGAAGGCGCCAAGTTTGACATCACCGTCAACATCGACAACGGTGACTTTGAGATCTGGCGTACACGCGAGGTTGTAGAAGAGGTAGAAGATCCCGCCACCGAGATTTCTCTGGAGGAGGTCAGCAAGATAGATGATTCCTACGACGTGGGTGAGGATTATATGGAGAAGGTAGAGCTCAGCCAGTTCGGCCGTCGCGGCATCCTGAACATCCGCCAGAACCTGGCCGGCCGTATCATGGATATCGACAACGCCAATCTCTTCAACAAGTACAAAGAGCGCATCGGCGAAATAATCGTGGGTCAGGTTCATCAGTCATGGAAGAAAGAGACCATCATCCACGACGAGGACAAGAACGAGCTGGTGCTTCCCAAGACAGAGCAGATTCCTTCCGATTTCTTCCGCAAGGATGACACCGTAAAGGCCATCATCTCCAACGTGGAGATGCGCAACAACAAGCCCGTCATCACCCTTTCCCGTACTTCCAACCTCTTCCTGGAGAAACTCTTCGAGCAGGAGGTTCCCGAGATATTCGACGGCCTTATCACCATCAAGAAGGTGGTCCGCATCCCCGGCGAGCGCGCCAAGGTTGCCGTTGAGTCCTACGACGACCGCATCGACCCCGTGGGCGCATGCGTCGGCGTAAAGGGTTCCCGTATCCACGGCATCGTTAAGGAGCTGCACAACGAGAACATCGACGTCATCAACTGGACCAACAACAAGCAGCTGCTCATCCAGAGGGCCCTGTCTCCCGCCAAGATCTCTTCCATGGAGTTTGACGAGGCCAACAAGACCGTCAATGTATATCTTAAGCCCAGCGAGGTTTCGGTGGCTATCGGCAAGGGCGGTTGCAACATCAAGCTGGCCGGCATGCTTATCGACTATCAGATTGAGGCTTATCGCGAAGTTGACGAGGCGGAGGCTGCCGCAGAAGAGGAGGATGTATTGCTGGATGACTTCAGCGACGAAATCGACACCTGGGTTATCGACGCCCTAAAGGCTATCGGCCTCGACACCGCCAAGAGCGTTCTGGCCCTCCCGGTAGAGGAGATCAGCAAGCGCGCCGACCTCGAAGACGAGACCGTAGTGGAAGTTCAGAGAATATTGCGTTCAGAATTTGAATAATCTTATATGGCAAAAATTAGAGCAAGCAAGGTAGTTAAAGAGTTCAACATTGCCCTGGGGACTCTGTTCGAATTCCTTAAGAAAAAGGGAATCGAGATAGAGGCCAACCCCAATGCGCCCCTATCCGAAGAGGCTTATGCCCTGGTAGAGAAGGAGTTCGCAAAGGAGCACCTGCTCAAGGAGCAGTCCCGCAAGGTGGCCATCACCGTCAAGGAAATCACCGAGAGCGAAAAGCCCAAGGCTCCCGTGGACGAGCCGGAGGAGGTGATAATCAAGACCAACGTTCTGGCATCCAAGCCGTATGCACCCAAGCCTGCGGCAAAGGAGGAACCCAAGCCCGCACCCAAGGCAGAAAAGGCCGAACCTGTGGCAGAAGAGCCTCAGGGAAAGCCCGCAATCAAGGTATTGGACAAGATTGACCTTGATGCTCAGAAGAAACCTGCAAAGGCCAAGGAAAAACCGGTGGAGAAGCCGGCAGAGCCCGTAGTGGAGAAGATGGCTGAGCCCGCTCCCGTGGTTGAGGAGGTAGAGGAGAAGCCCGTCATCGAGCACATCGAGACCAAGGTAGAGAAGCTCAAAGGTCCTTCCATCATCGGCAAGATAGAACTTGAGGAGACCAAGCCCGCTCCGCGCGATAAACAGCGCGACAAGAACAAGAAGCGCGAGCGCATCCACAAGCAGACCGCAAAGGTCGATATTTCCCAAAGCGCCAACTACGGCGGCAAGGAAACCGAGCGCCGTCGCGGCAAGAAGGGCAAGGACAACACTCCAAGCAAGTTTGTCCGTCCGGAGGTCGAGGCAGATGAGGTTCAGCGCCAGATCAAAGAGACCTATGCCCGTCTGACCGAGAGCCGCAGCAAGACCAAGGGCAGCAAGCACCGCCGCGAGAAACGAGAGCTCTTCGAGCAAAAGCAGGAAGAGGCCATGCAGCAGGAGATGCTTACCAGCAACGTGCTCAAGGTCACCGAGTTCGTTACCGTAAACGAGCTGGCCATAATGATGAACAACACCCCCGTGACCAAGGTCATCGAGGCCTGCATGAACCTGGGACAGATGGTATCCATCAACCAGCGTCTCGAGGCCGACGTGCTGACTCTGGTGGCAGAGGAGTTCGGCTATAAGATTGAGTTCACCACCGCCGGCGAGCAGGAAGCCCTGGAGCAGGAAGAGGACCGTCCGGAGGATCTCGTTCCCAGACCTCCTATCATCACTGTGATGGGCCATGTAGACCACGGTAAGACTTCGTTGCTCGACAATATCCGCAACACCAACGTGATCGCCGGTGAGGCGGGTGGTATAACCCAGCACATCGGTGCCTATAGCGTCAAGCTGGAGGACGGCCGTCGCATCACCTTCCTGGATACCCCCGGTCACGAGGCCTTTACCGCCATGCGTGCCCGTGGTGCCAAGATGACCGACATCGCCATCATCATTATCGCAGCCGACGACTCCGTGATGCCCCAGACAATCGAGGCTATCAACCATGCGCAGGCCGCCGGCGTGCCTATGGTGTTCGCTATCAATAAGATAGATAAGCCCGGCGCCAGCGGAGAGAAGATCCGCGAGCAGCTGGCCAACATGAATATCCTGGTAGAGGACTGGGGCGGTAATTACCAGTGCCAGGAGATTTCCGCCAAGAAGGGTATTAACGTAGACAAGCTTTTGGAAAAGGTGCTTCTCGAGGCCGATATGCTGGACCTCAAGGCCAACCCCAACAAGCGCGCTGTCGGCAGCGTGGTAGAGTCCTCTCTGGACAAGGGTCGCGGCTATCTGGCCACCGTCCTGGTTCAGGCAGGTACCCTGCATGTGGGCGACGTAGTGCTGGCAGGCTGCTACACCGGCCGTGTAAAGGCTATGTTCAACGAACGTGGCCAGAAGATCACCGAGGCGGGTCCTTCGACCCCTGTATCGGTACTCGGCTTGAACGGCGCCCCCACCGCGGGTGATACCATCAACGTTCTTGAAGACGAAAAAGAGGCCAAGGATATCGCCAACAAGCGCGAGCAGTTGCTCCGCATGCAGGGTATCCGTGCCCAGCAGCACGTCACTCTGGAAGAGATCGGCCGCCGTATCGCCATCGGCAACTTCAAGGAGCTCAACATCATTGTCAAGGCCGACGTGGACGGTTCCATCGAGGCGCTGTCCGACTCCCTCATCAAGCTCTCTACCGAGGAAGTCAAGGTCAACGTTATCCACAAGGCCGTGGGTGCCATCTCCGAATCCGATGTCCTGCTGGCTGCTGCATCCAACGCCATTATCATCGGCTTCCAGGTGCGTCCTTCGTCCGAAGCCCGCCGCCAGGCAGAGAAGGAGGGTATCGAAATCCGTCTCTATTCCGTCATCTACGACGCCATCAACGAGGTCAAGGACGGTATCGAGGGTATGCTTGCTCCGGAAGAGAAGGAGGAGGTTACCGCCACCGCCGAGGTTCGCGAGACCTTCAAGATCTCCAAGGTCGGCACCATCGCCGGCTGTATGGTCAAGGAGGGCAAGCTGACCCGCACCGCCAAGGTACGCGTGATCCGCGACGGTATCGTGGTTTACTCCGGCGTGCTGGGTTCGCTCAAGCGCTTCAAGGACGATGTCAAGGAGGTTGCAGCAGGCTACGACTGCGGTATGAACATAGAGAACTTCAACGACATCAAGGTGGGCGACATCATAGAAGCCTATACAATTGTAGAGATAAAGAGGACTCTATAAACTCTTGTAGCGGCGCATGTTGCGTTCCAGAGAGCTTTGCCAGGGCTCGGTTTTTATGCTAAATTCCCGGGCAATTTTGGAACAATCAAGATAAGAATATTTCGGACGGGTGGCCTTCTGCGGGTACTCGTCCGATTTTATATCCAGAACCCGGCAGCGGTTGCCTGCGGCGTGCATTATTGCCGCCGCGAATACGCTCCAGCTGCAGGGGCCGTCTCCCGTAAAATGATATATGCTGCCGCGGCGCTCGCCGATCTTCGGCAGTATCTTGACGATAGCCGCTGCCAGCGAGTCGGCGGCAGTGGGGCTGCCGATCTGGTCGCAAACCACGCTTATCTGGTCGCGCTCCGCGCCCAGGGCCGCCATCGTCTTCATGAAATTCTTCCCGAACGGGGAATAGAGCCACGCGGTGCGGATAATCACCCCGCGGCAACCCGCTTTGCGCATGGCCTGCTCTCCGGCCAGCTTGCTGGCGCCGTAAACGCTCAGCGGGGCGGGGGAGTCAGTTTCCTTATAGGGCTTGCCTTTGCTGCCGTCAAATACAAAGTCGGTTGAGATCTGGACCAGGGCGGCATCGGCCTTGAGGGCCGCTTCTGCAAGAGTCTTGACGCCAAGTTCGTTCACTCTGTAACAGAGGTCGCGATTGTCTTCCGCAGCTTCTACGTTGGTATAGGCGGCGCAGTTGATTATTGTCCCGACGTTATTGTCGGCCATAAACCGCTCTACTTTAGCGGCGTCGCAGATGTCCAGTTCGGCGTCGGTGGCAACCACGTTTTTACGCCTTGCAAGCTTCTTCTGCAGCTCGATTCCAAGCTGCCCCTTAGCCCCCGTTATCCAAATAGATTTCATGGAAAAGATTTTTATTATCTACAAAAGTACTTATAAAAATGTTATCTTTGTAATCTGCGTGAGGGTTTAAAGCCCGAAGGGCGTAGGGTAAGTCCCTTCCCCGGTGGAAGGGATTTGAAGCAAAGCTTCATAGCTTCGGTTTAGGGATGGGGTAGCGTTATAAGAAAATGTGCGGTAGGTAATGCCGCCAAAGGTTAAACTAGATTGTTGTTAATAGCGATGGATTATAATACATACCGCGAGAAATTGATTTTGCCCGAGTACGGGAGGCACGTGCAGAAGATGATTGAGCGCGTCAAGGGCATCGAGGACAAGGAGAAACGCAACGAGCAGATTCAGGCAGTTGTAAACGTCATGGCGTTGCTGAACCCTTCGCTCAAAGATTATCCCGATTACAAACGCAAGCTTTGGGACCATGTATATGTCATAGCCGGCTACGACATCGATATAGATTCACCCTACGACAAACCCACTCCCGCTGCGGCGGCATCCAAGCCCGAACCGATTCCGGTGGATAAGACTCCCATCAAGGCCACCTGCTACGGCCGCAACATAGAGAATATGATTGACCTGGTTGCGGGTATAGACGATGAGACCGTCAGGGTAGAGATGATCAAGAACCTGGCCCGCTACATGCGCCAGCAGTACCTGATTTGGAATAAGGACAGCGTGGCAGACGAAACCATCCTCAAGGATATGGAAACTCTGGCCCAGGGCAAACTGGAGATTCCGGAAGGGCTGGAGTTGGGCGCCGTTCACGGCGAATTCAATCGTCCTCGCGCACTGGATGCCAGGCAGGGTCAGAATTTTGGCAAGAAGAAAAACAAAAAGAGGCGCGTAAATGGCCACTAAAAAGAAGAAAAAGAAAAAATCCAGAGGCCCGCTGATTAGCGATGAGGCCAAGGTTGCGATCCGGGTGTTCCTCGGGTTGCTCTGTCTTGCCGTAACCATCATCGTAACCGCCTCGCTGATTTCGTATATCTTCACCTGGAAGGCCGATTACAGCATCAAGACCAACCCGGAGCAGTGGCGTGAGTACGTCACCACGCAGAACGTGTGCGGCAAACTGGGCTATCACATCTCCGACTTCCTTATCGGCAGGCTGTTCGGCATCGGTGCCTACTGCATACCGGTATTCCTGGCGGCGCTTACCATAGCCTGCTTCCGCATCCGCAAGGTCAATCTGTTGCGCACCTTCCTGCTGTGTTTGACGGGCTGCATCGTAATATCGCTTGCAGCAGCATATATTTCAGGTTTTTGGGATACGTTCGTGCTTTCTACCGGCGCAGGCGGATCCTACGGTTATTACGCCAACAAGTGGCTCGGGGCCACAGTCGGCCGCTTGGGCGCCGGCATCATCATAGGCTTGCTGCTCATCCTCTGGCTGATGTTCTGCTCGCGCCGGGTGGCGTTGGCCATCGACAAGTTTATAAACCGCGCATTCAACCGCAAGCCTAAAGAGGAGGCGGTGGCTGCTGCAGCCGCCGATCCGGATGATATTTACGTTCTGGGCGAGCCCGAGGAAGAACCGGCCGTATCCATCAGTCTGGCAGACAGATATCCGGAAGATGAACCGGCTGTCGTCGATGAACCAGAAGATGTGATAGATATGGATTCTGAAGAAAAGACTCCTGCCGACGCAAGCGACGTTAAAATCACCGTAGAGGGCGGCGGATTCAACCCCGAAGCCAACATGGGTGAGGATGATATGGATCACCTCTATAACCCCCGTCTGGACCTCTCCCGCTACGAGTTCCCTTCGGTATCCCTGCTTGACGATTATAAGGACAAGTGGTACGAGATTTCGCTGGACGAGATGGAGCGCAACAAAAACCGTATCGTCCATACCCTTGGAACATACAAGATCCGCGTAGACAGTATATCGGCCAAAAAGGGCCCCACAGTTACTCTGTATAAGATCCGTCTGGCAGAGGGTACCCGCATCGCCCAGGTCAAGAGACTGGAAGAGGACATCGCGATGTCCCTGGCGGCCAAGGGCGTCCGCGTGCTGGTGCTGGAAGATGCCATCGGTATAGAGGTGGCCAACGAAAAGCCTAGCGTGGTGCCATTGAAGATGATACTCAACTCGCCTCAGTACCGCGAGAAAAGCCCCAAAATGGAGCTTCCGGTGGCGCTGGGTATCACCGTTACCAACGAGCCGTTCTTCCTGGATCTGGCCCGTATGCCGCACCTTCTGGTGGCCGGTGCAACCGGTATGGGTAAATCGGTCGGTCTGAATGCCATCATCGCTTCGCTGCTCTATGCAAAGCACCCTTCGGAGATGAAGTTCGTGATGGTCGACCCCAAGAAGGTCGAGTTGGACTTCTATCAGAAGCTGGAGAAGCATTACCTGGCGGTTCTGCCCGATGCCGACGAGGTCATCATCACCGACACCACCAAGGTCGTGCACACACTGCGTTCCCTCTGCACCGAGATGGACGAGCGCTACGATTTGCTGCGTGACGGCGGTGTGCGCAAGATCACCGAATACAACGAGAAGTTCCTCAACCGCAAGCTCAACCCGCTCAAGGGACATAAGTATCTCCCTTATATAGTGGTTGTTGTAGATGAGTTCGCCGACCTGCTGATGACGGCCGGCCGCGAGATAGAAGAGCCTATCGCCCGCCTGGCGCAGAAGGCCCGTGCCGTGGGTATCCACCTGGTCATCGCCACCCAACGTCCGACCACCGATGTCATTACCGGTACCATCAAGGCCAACTTCAACTCCCGCATCGCTTTCAAGGTCAACAGCGGCGTGGACAGCAAGACCATCATCGATGCCTCCGGCGCTCAGCGCCTGATTGGCCGCGGCGATATGCTGGTGCTCTATCCCGGCAGCGACCTGGTGCGCGTACAGTGCGCCCTGATCGATACTCCGGAGATTGAACGCATCACCAAGTTCATTGGCAACCAACGTGGTTACAGCCATCCTTTCTGGCTCCCCGAATATCACGATGAGAGTGAGGAATCTGCAGCCGGCAGCGTAAACCTGAGCAAGCGCGACGCTTTGTTCGAGGAGGCTGCCAAGATTCTGGTGCAAACCCAGCAGGGTTCTACATCCATGCTTCAGCGCAAGCTCAACCTGGGTTACAACCGCGCCGGACGTCTGGTAGACCAGTTGGAGGCCGCCGGCATAGTGGGCCCTGCAAACGGCAGCAAGAGCCGTGACGTGCTGGTGAGCGATTTCGACACTCTGGACCGCATCCTGGAGTCTCTCGATCATCAGTAGTCTTTGGCACTCATTTTGCCATTGTTACATTGTACTAAAACCTTAACGAGATGAAAAAGATTGTCGCTATACTTTTTGCATGCTTCGCATTTGTAAGTGTCTATGCCCAGAACCAGGCTGTAACCCTCTGGGAAGAGCTTAAGAAGCAGGGAACAGTGTCCATGGATTTCAACCTGAAGGGAATGGATCCGGACGGAATGGTAGTCACCAACGAGGATGGCAAGGCCTATTTGCAGGGCGACTGCTACCGCGTAGAGTGCGGCGACATGCTCATCTGCTGCGACGGAAAGTCGATGTGGCTCTATAACAATACAACAGAGGAACTGGTGATCGACCAGGACGAAGCTCTGCCGTTCATGAAGGCGACCGATGTCAAGAAGGACCAGCAGGGCAATGTGAATGCGACTTACGTGGCAGATGATATCACCTTCAAGGTCAAGGTCTCAAACATCCAGCATCCCGGCTCTCGTTACGATGCGTCGTTCTTCACCATCGACCAGACCACTCTCCCCGAGGATGTAATCGTCACCGATTTGAGAGACTAGTTATGCTTCGGGCAGAGGCCTCGCATGAAAGCCATGCTCCCTGTCGCTTCGCCCGCTTCGCTCGCGCCCGGAATGCGCTCGCTCCCGCGACCTAGCTAACGCCGGTCGCATGTTCTTCGCTGCGAAGGGCAGTAAACAAAATGGGATGGTCCGCTTGGAACCATCCCATTTGTTTGTTGTCGCTGTGTGATTACAGAGCTTGTGCAACAGCTACTGCGACTGCGACGGTAGCGCCTACCATGGGGTTGTTGCCCATGCCCAGGAAGCCCATCATCTCCACGTGTGCGGGAACTGAAGAGGAGCCTGCGAACTGTGCGTCGGAGTGCATGCGGCCCAGGGTGTCGGTCATACCGTAAGAAGCGGGGCCGGCAGCCATGTTGTCCGGGTGCAGGGTACGGCCTGTACCGCCGCCGGATGCTACAGAGAAGTATTTCTTGCCTGCGAGTACACGCTCTTTCTTGTAAGTACCTGCAACGGGGTGCTGGAAGCGGGTAGGGTTGGTGGAGTTACCGGTGATGGAGATATCCACGTTCTCCTTCCAGAGGATAGCAACGCCCTCGCGAACGTCGTCTGCACCGTAGCAGCGTACACCGCCGCGAACACCGTCGCTGTAACGGGTCTCGTCCACGATCTTGAGCTCGCCTGTGCCATAGTCAAACTGAGTCTGTACATAGGTGAAGCCGTTGATGCGGGAAATAATCTTGGCTGCGTCCTTGCCAAGGCCGTTGAGGATCACGCGAAGGGGTTTCTTGCGAACCTTGTTTGCCATTTCGGCAATCTTGATTGCGCCCTCTGCAGCAGCGTATGACTCGTGGCCGGCCAGGAATGCGAAGCATTCGGTCTCCTCGCTAAGCAGACGTGCTGCCAGGTTGCCGTGTCCCAGACCTACCTTGCGGTCGTCTGCGACACTGCCGGGGATGCAGAATGCCTGGAGGCCTTCGCCGATAGCCTCGGCTGCCTCAGCTGCACTCTTCACGCCCTTCTTGATAGCGATGGCTGCGCCAACTACATAAGCCCACTTTGCATTTTCAAAGCAGATTTTCTGTGTCTCTTCGCACATCTTGTAAGGGTCGATGCCCTTTGCGTCACAGATGGCTTTTGCCTCGTCGATATCCTTGATACCGTATTTGTTGAGAGCTGCATTGATCTGATCAATACGACGCTCGTAGCTTTCGAAAAGTGCCATAGTTCTTACTCTTTACGGGGGTCGATATATTTGACTGCATCATTGAAACGGCCGTAGGTGCCCTTTGCCTTCTCTATGGCTTCGGGGCCTGTGGCGCCTGCTTTGAGAGCGTCCATAAGTTTGCCCAGGTTGACAAACTCATAGCCGATAACTTCGTTGTTGGAATCCAGGGCCATGCGGGTGCAATAGCCTTCTGTCATTTCCAGGTAGCGTGAACCCTTTGCCTTGGTGCCGTACATTGTACCTACCTGGCTGCGGAGGTTCTTTCCGAGGTCCTCGAGGGAACCGCCCACTGCAAGACCGCCCTCGCTGAAAGCGGACTGGGTGCGGCCGTAAACGATCTGGAGGAAGAGCTCGCGCATTGCGGTGTTGATTGCGTCGCAAACCAGGTCGGTGTTCAGGGCCTCCAGCAAAGTCTTGCCGGGAAGGATTTCAGATGCCATGGCGGCGGAGTGGGTCATACCGGAGCAGCCGAGAGTCTCTACCAGAGCCTCTTCTATGATGCCGTCCTTTACATTGAGGGTGAGCTTGCAGCAACCCTGCTGGGGTGCGCACCAGCCGATACCGTGGGTAAGGCCGGAAACGTCCTTTATCTCCTTTACATGCACCCATTTACCCTCTTCGGGGATGGGAGCATTGGCGTGGTTGGCGCCTTTGGTAACGCAGCACATCTGCTGCACTTCTTTAGTGTAAATCATATAAGGATTAATGTTTTTAAGTAGATCCTAAATCAATCGTGCAAATGTATAAATTATTTCGCCTCAATGAACGCCTTCATTTGGGGCACTTTTGCGCGGGCTGCCTCGAACAGCGCCCACTGGTTGCGGGTGCGCACCAGGTTGTGGTCGGCATACTTGATTTTGTAGTAAGTGTCGCCGTTGATATAGTCGGTGAAGAAGCGTACTGCCTGCATATAGGGGAACAGGCAGGCTGCGAAGGGGAGGTTCTCCTTCTCGATAGGGGTGAGGAAGGTAGCGCCTTCCAGATAGCCCTTGGCGAACGCCTCGAAGATATCCATCTTGAAATCGACCTTCTCCCAGGCGGGGTCATCCTCGGCCACGGTGTTGGCGGCGGTGCGGAGGAAATCGCCGAAATCGGAGAATACGAAGCTCGGCATCAGGGTGTCGAGGTCGATTACGCAAAGGATGTTGCCGTCGGCGTCGAACATCATATTGTTGACCTTGGTGTCGCAGTGGCAGATGCGTTTGGGCAGGATGCCTTCGCGGTACATACGCTCCGCCTTGCACATTTCCTCTTCAAAGGGAAGCATCTTGGCCAGAATCTCCTTAACCTCAGGCTCTGCCATACGGCTGGCAGCGTCTGCCTCTACCGCCTCGTGCAGCTGGCGGGCGCGCAGTTCCATATTGTGGAAGTCGGGGATGGTCTCGCCCAACGTGTCGGGAATGTCGGCCAGCATCGCCTCAAAATTGCCGAACGCCTTGCCTGCAAAGTATGAATACTTGGGGTCTACGGTTTCGAATGTATAGGCGTCCTTGATGAATACCGAAACGCGCCAGTAGGCCTTGCCGTCGAACCAGTAGGTCTTGCCCGTCTCTTTGCAGGGGAGGAAGGTGAGGACCTTGCGGTCGATGTCGGGATCGCCGGCCAGTTTGCGGCGGATGTGGGCGGTGGCGCAGTCGATGTTGTGCTGCAGCAGGTCCACATCCTTGAATATGGCGTTGTTGATCTTCTGGAGCACGTAGTTGTCGGGGCCGTCGGTCTTGACCAACAGGGTGTCGTTGATAAGGCCGTTGCCCAGAGGTTTGATGTCCAGGATGTTGCCTTTAATGGCAAAGTGTTTAACAATCTCTTTCATATAATGTTTGTGTTTTATTGTTCTGCAGCGAATACGTCGCGGATAGAGGGGTAGGCCTTCTTCAGCAGCCGTTTCAGCCTCCACGGTCCGCACCAGCGGTATTTAACTATATCCTCTTCTGTCTGTACCTTGACCTGCTGGCCATCTGCGGCGGTCATCTTGTACCAGTGGGACTCCTTGAGCACGAATTTATCCTTGTTGTGATATGTGTGGTATGTAGTGCAGATAGGATCGCCCAGCGTCAGGTTTTTCAGGCCCGTTTCTTCCTCCACCTCGCGCAGCGCGCACTGCGGCAGCGTTTCGTCCGGCTCCTGATGGCCCTTGGGCATATCCCACGCCCCACGGCGCCAGAAAAGCAGCGCCCGGCCGCAACGGTTGCGGACAAGACCGCCGGCGGCGACCTCTACCTTCAGGCCCGATATAAGCTGCGCGAACGTAGCATCGGGGTCGTCGGCTTCCACCACCAGCGAGGCGATGTCATCGGCCTTCTCGAACCAGAAAGGGAGCTGCGAAAGGTCGTCGGAGGGCTGTGCTTTGTAATACACATCTTCCGTGTCAAGATCTTCCCGGAATCCCGAAGGGACCACGGAGATGCTCCTGTCTGCGAAATATACCTTGTACATATTTTACAAATTTAACAAAAACCACTAAATTTGGGAGATTTTAAGAAAGAAAGTTATGACAAGTTTTGAAAAGCAGGTTGCCAAATACCTGCTGGAGATAGGAGCAGTTCAACTCAGGCCGGAAGAGCCTTTTACTTGGGCTTCAGGGTGGAAGTCGCCCATCTATTGCGACAACCGCAAGATACTTTCCTATCCCGAGATACGCACCAAGGTGTGCGACTTTATTGTTCAGACCATCAGCGAGCATTTCAAGAATGTGGACGTGATTGCAGGCGTGGCTACCGGTGCAGTTGCCATAGGTGCCTTGGTGGCAGACCGCATGAACAAACCATATATTTACATACGCCCCCAGCCCAAGGATCACGGAATGGGCAACCAGATAGAGGGCGTCTTTAACCGCGGTGACCGCGTCATCGTTATAGAAGACCTGATTTCTACCGGTACCAGTTCCCTGAACAGCGCCATGGCGGTAAGCGCCGCCGGTTGCATAGTAGACGGAATGGTTGCCATTTTCTCATACAATTTCCCCTCCGCCCGCCGTTCGTTCGAGAACACCAGCATGGAGATTTACACTCTCTCGAACTACGATGCCCTGATAGAAGAGGCGGTGGCATCGGGACAGATTTCAGAAGAGAATCTGGAGGTGCTGCGCGACTGGCGTTTCCATCCCGATACCTGGGACGTGTAATATGGCAGATACCAACATCATAGGCAAAAGTGTGCTGATTGACCGTCAGCCGGCGGTGCTCTACAGCGCGTTGGGCGACCTTAACGCTCTGGTGGCCAATCTTCCGGAAGACAAGAAGGAGATGATAACCGCAACCCAGGACACCATCTCGGCCTCTTTCCAGGGGATAAATTTCGGAATGAAGGTGGCTGAGCGCGAGCCGTTCAGCCGCGTCACATTCACCCAGACCGACGGTACGCCGATAGAGTTCTCCGTGAAGGCATTTTTCGATTCCGTCGATGATCCTTCTCGCCCCGAAGCTGATGTCAAAACCAACTTTCATATAGAGCTTTCGGCGCAGCTGGGCTTTATGATGAAGATGATGCTGGGCGGCAAGCTGCAGGGGCTGGTGGACAAGCTCACCGACACCCTGGCCGCCGCTGCTGCCGGTCAGCATATAGATCTGAATCCCGAATCTTTCATTTAGGGTGTCTGCTTTTCCTCAGGCATTTGTCAGCAGTGTCCGCGCCGTGTTCGGCGAGAGGGCGTCGCAGGTGCTTGAAGCGTTGGAAAGCGGCGAAAGTGTTACCGCCGTTCGTGCCAATCCCGCCAAGATTTCTCCCGAACGGTTGAGGTCGCGCTTCGGCGCATCCTCTCCCGTGCCCTGGCGGTCCGATGCCTTCTTCCTGGAAGAGCGCCCGGTGTTCTCTTTGGACCCGCTGCTTCACGCCGGGGCATACTATGTGCAGGACCCGGCGGCGATGGCGGTCGGCACAGTGGCCGATGCCGTGATGGCGGCGGAAAACCGGCCGTTGAAGGTGCTGGATTTGTGCGCTGCTCCGGGCGGTAAATCGACAGCTCTGGCAGCGGCGCTGAAGCCCTCGGATTTGCTGGTTGCCAACGAAGTTATAGGCTCCAGGGCCAGCATTCTGGCGGAGAATATGGTAAAATGGGGTAGTGTTAACACTATTGTTATAAATAATGATCCTAAGGATTTTGCGCGGCTGGCTGCAACCTTTGATTTAATTCTGGCCGATGTTCCGTGCAGCGGCGAGGGAATGTTCCGAAAGGATGCGGGAGCGGTGGCGGAATGGTCGCCGGAGAACGTGAATCTGTGTGCCGCAAGGCAGCGCAGAATCATTGCCGATGCGTGGGATTCGCTGCGCGAAGGAGGCTGGCTGATTTACTCTACTTGCACCTTTAATTCAAGTGAAAATGACGACAATGTAGAGTGGATTTGTCGCGAACTCGGAGCGGAAGTTGTGCCGTTTCTAAGGGCGCCTTCTTCCGGCGGCGACTTGCTTGCCGAGGAGCTTCTCTCGCTAACGCTCGCTACGTCCCTCCCACAATCTGCTACGTCATCGCTTCGCGATAACTACCAGCTTGCGGGCCCCTCCCACTATATGACTCCGTGGGTGGAGACATCCTCTTCAAGCAAGTGCCGCACTCCGGAAGGCGCCCTCGCGACAAAGTACGGTCTCCAGTTTGCCCCCGGCATTACGCGCGGAGAGGGGCAGTATGTGGCACTGATGAGGAAGACATCTGCGGCAAAGGCAAGCCCCAGAAGTAAGAGTTCAAAGCCGGCAAAGAGTGTCACTTGCGACTGGGTGGGCGGTGAAATGACCTGCCGGGAGGTGGCGACTTCTGCCGGGCAGATCATCAAGGCCTATCCGTCCAACATAGAGAACGATATCCGTGAAATCGAAACTGCGCTCCGCGTAATCCGCAGCGGTGTGGCGGTAGCCTCTGTCAAGGGCCGCGACCTGATTCCGCAGGCCGATCTGGCCCTGAGCCAGGCATTCAATCGTGATGTTTTCCCCCAGATCGAATTCACTAAGGAACAGGCGCTGAAGTTTCTCCGCTGCGAGGCACTGCAGTTACCAGATGCCCCTAAGGGTTTCATCACCGTTACATACGAACAATTGCCAATCGGTTTCGTCAAAAACCTCGGCAACCGCGCCAATAATCTCTTTCCACAGGCCTGGCGGCTGCGGATGTAACGGCATTCGACCACCAGTCCCCGTACGGCGGATTGGTAAGCATACGCTGTTAAAATTTTGTTATTTATTCTCTGGCCTCTTTTGTGCACGCGCAAAGCGTTGTATTTTTGTATCAAATTTTAAAGATACCTATGCTTATCGCTTTGAAACTCCTGGGCTCGATAGCCCTCCTGATATATGGTATGAAGGTTATGAGCGAGGCCCTGCAGAAGATGGCGGGCCCGCAACTGCGCCACCTGCTGGGCGCTATGACCACCAACCGGTTCTCCGGCGTGGCGACCGGTGCCCTGGTGACCGTGGCCGTACAATCTTCTGCCGCAACCACCGTAATGACCGTATCGTTTGTCAATGCGGCATTGCTCTCCCTGAGTCAGGCCATCTCGGTCATTATGGGAGCCAACATCGGCACCACGATGAGTGCATGGATTATGTCGGCGGGCTTCTCGTTCAACATCGCCAATTTGGTTTGGCCTGCCTTCCTTATCGGCATAGTCATCATACAGATAGGCAAGCACAGGTATGTCGGTGACTTCCTTTTCGGTCTGTCGTTCCTGCTGTTCGCGCTGGGAATGCTCAAGCAGACCGGCGTTGAGATGGACCTCGCCAGCAAGCCGGCGGTGGTGAATTTCTTCTCTTCGTTCGATTCTTCCAGCTACTGGACCATATTGCTTTTCTTGCTTATAGGTACCGTGCTTACCTGTATCGCGCAGTCATCTGCTGCGCTGATGGCCATCACTATGGTGCTCTGCTCCACCGGGGCAATCACCATCTTCCAGGGTATCGCATTGGTTATGGGCGAAAACATCGGTACCACACTGACGGCCAACCTGGCGGCACTCAGCGCCAATACGCAGGCCCGCCGTGCGGCAATGGCCCACTTGCTATTTAACGTGTTCGGCGTGGTGTGGATACTGATTCTGTTCTATCCTTTCGTAAGGACTGTCTGCCGAATTGTAGGAATTGATCCTACTTCTGACAGTGTGGACCCGGCGCGCCTGACATTTGCCCTGGCCGCGTTCCACACCGGATTCAATGTCATCAACACTGCATTGCTGATAGGATTCATCCCACAGATGGAAAAGCTTGTCTGCCGCATTATCAAGCCCCGCAAGAGCGAAGAGGAGGACGAGTTCAGACTCCAGTACATCCGCGGCGGTATTATGAAGACGCCGGAAATCTCCGTACTCCAGGCGCAGAAGGAGATTATCGTATTCGGCGAAAAGATGGGCAAGATGCACCAGATGGTGGTGGAACTCACTTCTGCCACAGAAGACCAGTTCTCCAAGCTGTTCGACCGTATAGAGAAGTTCGAAGAGCAGAGCGACAAGATGGAGAACGAGATTGGCAGATATCTGGGCGACGTGGGCGATGCTCACCTGTCAGACGATACCAAAGAGAAGATTCGCAGGATGCTCCGCCAGATCGGCGAGCTGGAGTCCGTCGGTGACAGTTTCTTTAATATGGCCCGCATCCTCCGCCGCAAAAAGGAGAACAAGATTTCCTTTACGGCTGAGCAGAACGCTGCTGTGGCTCAGATGCTCTCGCTTGTGGGTGATTCCCTGGTACAGATGAACCGTGTCCTTGCTGGTCCCCGCAATGATAATAGCTATTCCGATTCCGAGGCTATTGAAAACAAAATCAATACTCTCAGGAATACGCTCAAACAGCAAAATATCGACAATCTGGACAACCGTGTTTACGGCTACGACAACGGCACCGTATTCAGCGATTTGATAGTCGAGTGCGAGAAGACGGGCGACTATGTGATGAATGTAGTAGAAGCCAGACTGGGTGCTCCCCGTAACGGTATCCGCTTCCGCGGCATACAGGTCGATACTGACGCCAAAAGAGTGATGGTGGACAGTGAGGATGTCCTGTTCACCAAGACCGAATACGAAATGCTCAAATTCTTCCTGGAGAATCCCGACCACGTCTTCACCCGCGAAGAGTTGCTCGGCGCTGCCTGGCCGGAGGGAGTCATCGTATCGGAACGCACCGTGGACGTCAACATCACCCATATTCGCAAGAAAATCGGGCAGTACGCGTCTTATCTCATCACCAAGCCCGGCTTTGGCTACTGCCTCCAGTCGGAGATATAGCAGCAAGGTGCAAAATAAAAACGGGCAAGGGTTTTCCCTTGCCCGTTTTTGTATGCCTATTCTCTTTAGAACATATGGTAGTGAGGGCCGAAGCGCTCGAAGGCGGCGCGGTCCAGTTCCTCGCGATGGTCAGGATGGGCAATTGAGATGATGGCCTTGGCGCGCTCCTGGAGCGACTTGCCATAGAGATCCACGGCACCGTATTCGGTTACCAGATAGTGCATGTGAGCACGTGTAGTAACTACGCCTGCACCCAGGGTGAGGGTAGGAGCGATTTTGCTGATGCCCTTGTTGGTAACGGAAGGCATTGCGATGATGGCCTTGCCGCCCTTGGAGAGGGATGCGCCGTAGGTGAAGTCAATCTGGCCGCCGACACCGCTGTAGAACTTGGTGCCGAGAGAATCGGCGCAAACCTGGCCGGTAAGGTCAACCTGCAGTGCAGAATTGATGGCGGTCATCTTGGGGTTCTGGGAGATGATGTACGGGTCGTTGGTGTATCCTACGTCCATCATGGCTACCATAGGGTTGTCGTCGATAAAGTCATAGACTTCCTGGCTGCCCATGAGGAAGGTGGACACCATCTTGCCGGGGTCGGTAACCTTGTTGGCGCCGGTGATGACACCTTTCTCTACCAGCGGCAGTACGCCGTCGGCAAACATCTCGGTGTGGATACCCAGGTCCTTGTGATTGCCCAGCTGTGCAAGCACTGCGTTGGGAATGGCGCCGATACCCATCTGCAGGCAGGCTCCGTCCTCTACCAGAGCGGCGCAGTTCTTACCGATGGCGGTCTCGATCTCGTTGGGCTGGGTAAAGGTTGCGGGCTCCAGCGGAGTGTTGTCCTCTACGAACAAATCAATCTTGCTCAGCGGGATGATGGCCTGGCCCCAGGAACGGGGAACGTGCTTGTTGACCACGGCGATGACGGTCTTGGCGCACTCGATGGCTGCAAGTGTGGCGTCTACGCTGGTACCCAGGGATACGAATCCGTGCTTGTCGGGAGGGCAAACCTGGATCATTGCCACATCGCAGGGCAGAGCGCCGCAGCGGTACAGTTTCTGGGTCTCGCTCAGGTGCACGGGAATGTAATCTGCATATCCTGCCTGAACACCCTTGCGCACGTTGGCGCCTACGAAGAATGCCTGATGGAAAAAGATGCCGGCATATTTCTCGTCGGTGTAGGGTGCGGGACCTTCTGTGTGAAGGTGGTGGATAAACACATTCTTCAATTCACCTGCGTCTGCACGGCGGCAGAGAGCCTGGATGAGAACCTGCGGAGCGCTGGCCACAGAACTGAAATGGACGTGATCGCCGCTCTTTACGACTTTGACGGCTTCGTCCGCGCTGATAAACTTGATTTCCTTGTTCATCTATTTTAATGATTATGATTACTTTTGTGCCGCGAAGATACAAATTTTAAGATGAACAGAGAAAAACAATTGGAGGCTTTTAACCGCCTGCTGGACGTGATGGATACCCTGAGGGAAAAATGCCCATGGGACCGCAAGCAGACCATAGATTCTCTCCGCCCCAACACCATAGAGGAGGTCTACGAACTCTCCGACGCCATTATGAACCACGATATGCACAACATCTCCAAGGAGTTGGGTGACGTGCTGCTGCATATAGTGTTCTATGCCAAGATAGGCAGCGAGCAGGGCGAGTTCGATATTGCCGATGTTTGCAACCAACTGTGCGACAAGCTGATATTCCGCCACCCGCACGTCTATCCGCCCAAG
>JAEEGI010006631.1_pt1 | contig 26114 bp, 19 predicted proteins | sample 8958751 | NCBI WGS metagenome assembly JAEEGI01 (sample SAMN16246545, study PRJNA631951) | gut metagenome | biome: gut microbiome; feature: rumen; material: KS-attached | host: Bos | place: Iran: Karaj | collected 2018-10
CACTTGAGGATGCATACGAAAATGTTATGGCGTATGCAGCTGAAAACGGCATCGAATTGTCGATGACCCTTAAGGATTTCACCGACAATTATAACGGACAGAACATTGAACTTTACGAGCAGTCTTACTACAAACTCTTAAGAGTAAATTCATTGGCAAATGATTCTTTTGTAGGCAAGCTTGATTCCGACAAGTTCGAAATAATAGATTTCAGAGGCGGAGTGGCAGAGACACAATCCGCATCTTCTTCAAGCAGCAAGAGCGGCGGTTACTATTATGATACAGGAACTTCCTGTCCGTCCCAAGCCAAGTATTCAAAATATAATCTTTTAAGCACTGTGAAAAAGGGCGATATTATATATGAAGCAGCAGGTTTCTTTTACATTGCGGGACACATTGCGGTAGTAGAAGGTGTATATTCAAGACCCGGCGGCGGCCAGTATATTCGCGTGATTGAAGCTATTGATTCCGGCGTTAAAAGAAGTATTCTCGACGATACCAGAATCGACGATAGGGACGGATACGTTCTCAGAGTTAAGAATGCAACCACAACCCAGAAAAACAACGCGGTTTCTTTCTGCGTAGGCGAAATCGGATCCTCTTACAGCCTTGATTTCGCACATGACACCAGCTCTTCCGAGACCGACTGGTACTGCTCCGAACTCGCATGGGCGGCATACAAGAACCAGGGTATCGACATCGAGACCACCGGCTGGCTTAACGAGCCCGGCATCACTCCGAGAGATATCTACAGATCCAACAAAGTAAGCACAGTAAGTATCAATTAAACTCCCTTTCGAAGCCTGTGGCGCCGATTCGTCGGTTCCACGGGCTCTTTTTTTGCGTAATTGCAAAAGAAACTGCCGCGCAAGCCCCGAAATATTGCAAATTTACATAATATCATGATAGAATAATAAAAAAGCGGGGAAGGTCGGGGGGCCTATGAAACTTAGTGAGATTGTTGAGGATTCAATCATAAATGTACTGGTGAGCAAGGAGGATTCGAGTATCAGCCTTACCACCACCATGGCGTTTTATGACGAGGATATGCTTTTCGTGAATCCTTTCATGTATGAGGACAATATTGTTTCTTTTGACGTACCGGGACTGTCGGTTGAGATGATGGTGGTGCGCGAGAACGAAGTTCCTTATTATTGGAAGAGAGTCCACGTAGGGCTTATGAAGGTTGACGGCAAGGTCTATCACGTCATCAGTTCCCGTCACACGGGCGCGCGCCTCAACAGACGTAACTCCTTCAGAGTGTTCGTAGGCGAGGAAGGCTCCGCATTCGAGCTTCGCGGCGGCACCAAGCTTCCTATTATAGTTAAGGATATAAGCGCGACGGGAATCGGCTTTATCACTTCCGGCGACAGTGAAGAGTATTTCATGCCGGGCGACCAGGTTCATATTAACTATATAGATAAGGAAGAACGTTTCGGAATCGACGTGGTCGGCAGAGTGGTCCGCTCCACCGTAACCGACAAGGGACGCCTCTACGGATGTTCTTTTTCCAAGGTATATCCCCAGCTTGGCAAGTACGTAACCGACAAGCAGCTCCATAGGAAAAGAAAACCGAGACCGATACAGTAGACTGACTAATTCGACAAAAGAATATTTTGCTTGACAATGCACTTGTGCGTACGTATAATATGATAGCGTGCGTGAAAGTGCATTTTTTTCGTTGTGCGCAGATTCACGCGTGACTATTACAGAAAGGAAGACAACAGAATGCCTACATTTAACCAGTTAGTAAGAAAGGGCCGTGAGAACAAGGTTACCAAGTCCACAGCTCCCGCTCTTCAGAAGGGTTACAACTCTTTACACAAGAAGGCTACAGACCAGAGCTCACCTCAGAAGCGTGGTGTTTGTACCGCTGTTAAGACCAAGACCCCTAAGAAGCCTAACTCAGCTCTCAGAAAGATCGCCAGAGTACGTCTTTCCAACGGAATCGAAGTTACTTCTTACATTCCCGGTGAAGGCCACAACCTTCAGGAGCATAGCGTTGTTCTCGTAAGAGGCGGCCGTGTTAAGGACTTACCCGGTACCAGATACCACATCGTTCGTGGTACCCTTGATACTGCAGGTGTAGCCAACAGAAAACAGGCCCGTTCCAAATACGGCGCTAAGAGACCTAAGGCAGGTAAGTAATTTTACCTAAGCCATGTACCACAAAGACTAATTAGTGTTGGAATTCTGTTATTCAGATATACCTGCACGTACACAAATTGTGAATTAGTACACGTTGTGAGTACCGATGATTTATTCGGAACGTTTTCTTTTGCGAACCGTTCCCGAAAAATGTAACTGATTTTCGAATGAATAAGGAGGGAAGAACCGTGCCACGTAAAGGACATATTCAGAAAAGAGACGTATTGGCAGATCCTTTATACAATGACAAGGTAGTTACCAAGCTTATCAACAACATCATGCTTGATGGTAAGAAAAGCGTAGCTCAGAAGATTGTATACGGAGCATTTTCAATCGTTGAAGAAAAGGGCGGCAAGCCCGCACTTGAAACTTTCCAGGAAGCTATGAACAACATGATGCCTCTCTTGGAAGTTAAAGCAAGACGTATCGGTGGTGCTACCTATCAGGTACCTATCGAAGTTAAGCCCGACAGACGTCAGGCATTGGCATTAAGATGGCTTACCATGTTTTCACGTAAGCGTGGAGAAAAGACCATGGAAGAGCGTCTTGCCAATGAAATCCTTGATGCAGCTAACAATACAGGTTCAGCTGTAAAGAGAAAAGAAGATATGCACAAGATGGCAGAAGCAAACAAGGCGTTTGCTCACTATCGTTTCTAATTTCAGTAGGAGGAAAAAATATTGGCTGGAAGAGAATATCCGCTTGAGCGGACCCGTAATATTGGTATTATGGCTCATATCGATGCCGGTAAGACTACTACTACTGAGCGTATTCTTTACTATACCGGAATTAACCACAAGATCGGTGATACCCACGATGGTACTGCTACCATGGACTGGATGGAGCAGGAACAGGAAAGAGGTATTACCATCACATCCGCAGCTACCACATGTCACTGGACATTACAGGAGCAGACCAAGCCCAAGGCAGGCGCTTTGGAGCATCGTATCAACATCATTGATACCCCCGGTCACGTTGACTTCACTGTAGAAGTTGAGCGTTCACTCCGCGTACTTGACGGTGCCGTTGGTGTATTCTGCGCTAAGGGTGGTGTTGAGCCTCAGTCTGAGAACGTATGGCGTCAGGCTGATACTTATAACGTACCCAGAATGGCCTTCGTTAACAAGATGGACATTTTAGGTGCTAACTTCTATGCATGCGTTGAGCAGATTAAGAACCGTCTCGGTAAGAATGCTATCTGCATTCAGTTACCTATCGGTAAAGAAGATGAATTCAAAGGCATCATAGACTTATTTGAAATGAAGTCCTATATCTACAACGATGACAAGGGTGATGATATCACCGTTGGCGACATCCCCGAGGATATGAAGGACGAGGCAGAACTTTACCACACAGAACTCATCGAGAAGGTTTGCGAACTTGACGACGACCTTATGATGAAGTATCTCGAAGGTGAAGAAATCTCCAATGATGAGCTTAAGGCAGCATTAAGAAAGGGTACCTGCGAATGTACAGCAGTTCCCGTTTGCTGCGGTACAGCATACAGAAACAAGGGTGTTCAGAAGTTACTTGATGCAGTTATCGAGTACATGCCTTCACCCATCGACATCCCTTCCATTAAGGGTGTTGACCTTGACGGCAACGAAGTTGAGAGACATTCTTCCGATGAAGAGCCTTTCTCAGCACTTGCATTCAAGATTATGGCAGACCCCTTCGTAGGTAAGCTTGCATTCTTCCGTGTTTACTCCGGTACCATGAATTCAGGTTCCTACGTACTTAACTCTACCAAGGACAAAAAGGAACGTGTTGGCCGTATCCTTCAGATGCATGCCAATAAGCGTGCCGAGCTTGATAAGGTTTACTCCGGCGATATCGCTGCAGCAGTAGGCTTCAAGTTCACCACCACAGGTGATACCATCTGTGACGAGCAGCACCCCGTTATTCTTGAATCCATGGTATTCCCTGAGCCCGTTATTGAGCTTGCTATCGAGCCCAAGACCAAGGCAGGACAGGGTAAACTCGGTGAAGCTCTTGCCAAGCTTGCTGAAGAAGATCCTACCTTCAGAGCACACACCGATCAGGAGACAGGCCAGACCATTATCGCAGGTATGGGTGAGCTCCATCTTGAAATTATCGTAGACAGACTTCTTCGTGAGTTTAAGGTAGAAGCTAACGTTGGTGCACCTCAGGTTGCATACAAAGAATGCATCACCAAGCCCGTTGAAGTTGACTCCAAATATGCTAAGCAGTCCGGTGGACGTGGTCAGTACGGTCACTGTAAAGTTAAGTTCGAGCCCATGGACTACAATGCAGAAGAAACATTCAAGTTCGAATCTACCGTTGTCGGCGGTGCTATTCCCAAGGAATACATTCCCGCAGTCGGCGAAGGTATCGAAGAGGCTACCAAGGCCGGTATCCTTGGCGGATTCCCCGTACTCGGTGTTTACGCTAATGTATACGACGGTTCTTACCATGAAGTCGACTCTTCAGAAATGGCATTCCACATTGCAGGTTCACTTGCTATGAAGGAAGCTATGCAGAAGGGTGCTCCTCAGCTTCTTGAGCCTATCATGAAGGTTGAAGTAACAATGCCCGAGGAATACATGGGCGACGTTATCGGCGATATCAACTCACGTCGTGGCCGTATCGAAGGTATGGACGACATGGGAGGCGGAAAGATCGTTCGCGGTTATGTTCCCCTTGCTGAAATGTTCGGTTACTCCACCGACTTACGTTCCAAGACTCAGGGTCGTGGTAACTACTCAATGTTCTTTGAGAAGTACGAGCCCGTTCCCAAGAACGTACAGGAGAAGGTTCTTGCTGCCAAAGCAAAATAAAGGACTTGAAAAGGTCGGCTGATTCTAATATAATCAAGATTAGTCGAGAATTTTTATTAAATTTAAAATCAAACATTCATTTAATGGAGGATTATTAAAATGGCAAAAGCTAAATTTGACAGAACTAAGCCCCACTGTAACATTGGTACCATTGGCCACGTTGACCATGGTAAAACAACTCTTACAGCAGCTATCACCAAGGTTTTGGCTGAAAGAGTACAGGGTAACGAAAAGGTAGACTTCGAAAACATCGATAAGGCTCCCGAAGAGAGAGAAAGAGGTATTACCATTTCTACCGCTCACGTAGAGTACCAGACCGAGAAGCGTCACTACGCTCACGTTGACTGCCCCGGCCACGCTGACTACGTTAAGAACATGATTACCGGTGCTGCTCAGATGGACGGCGCTATCCTCGTAGTTGCTGCTACCGACGGTGTTATGGCTCAGACCAAGGAGCACATCCTTCTTTCCAGACAGGTAGGCGTTCCTTACATCGTAGTATTCCTTAACAAGTGCGACATGGTTGACGATCCCGAGCTTATCGAGCTCGTTGAGATGGAAGTTACCGAGCAGCTTGAAGAGTACGGATTCAAGGATTGCCCCATCATCAAGGGTTCCGCTCTTAAGGCTCTTGAAGATCCCAGCAGCGAGTGGGGAGACAAGATCATGGAGCTCATGGCTACCGTTGACTCTTACATTCCCGATCCTCAGCGTGACACCGACAAGCCTTTCCTTATGCCTGTCGAGGACGTATTCACCATCACCGGACGTGGAACTGTTGCTACCGGCCGTGTAGAGCGTGGAACTCTTCACCTCAACGACGAAGTCGAGATCCTTGGAATCAAGGAAGAGAAGGGCAAGTCAGTTATCACCGGTATCGAGATGTTCCGTAAGATGCTTGACGAGGCTCAGGCCGGCGACAACATCGGAGCACTCCTTCGTGGTGTAGACAGAAAAGACATCGAGCGTGGACAGGTTGTTGCTAAGCCCGGAACCGTTACTTGCCACAAGAAGTTTACCGCACAGGTTTACGTTCTTACCAAGGACGAGGGTGGACGTCACACTCCTTTCTTCAACAACTACAGACCTCAGTTCTATTTCAGAACAACTGACGTTACCGGCGTTATCTCTCTTCCCGAAGGAACCGAGATGTGCATGCCCGGAGACAACGTTGAGATGACCATCGAGCTCATCCACCCCATCGCTATGGAGCAGGGACTTACCTTCGCTATCAGAGAAGGTGGACGTACCGTTGGATCAGGAAGAGTTGCAACTGTCATCGAGTAATTCGAAGACATAACTTTTCGAAGATTGCATAAATACAATATGCCGGGGATTTACTTCTCCGGCATATTCTTTTGAAAGGGAGGAATATTATGAAAAAATTACTTGCAGCAGCACTTACCACCATGATGGTACTTGCACTTGCTGGATGCGGTAAGACCGGCATTGCAGGCGCAGGAGACGACTGGGTTCAGAATGACGAGGATATCACTGCAACCAAGCTTGACGACGGTTCATATTACTATGAGGGAAGAATGGGTTCTACCATGAAGACCGCATGGTTCAATTACAGCATTGATGATGCTTATTACACCACCGATGCGATCGGCGGATATACTCCTGCAGAGGGAAATGAGCTTGTAGTTGTAGAAATTACCATTAAGAACACTTTTGGTCAGACAGTTCCCATGAGCAACTGGGATTTCGATCTTGAGTGGGGCGATGGTGACGATGATTATGCATATCCCATCGAAGTATCCGAGTCTGTACTTGATGATCAGTTCCCTTCCGAGTATGAGCTCAAGGTAAACGAGTCAAGAACCGGAACTCTTGTATTCGAAGCTCCCGAAGGAACCGAAGATTTCGGCGTAGGTTTTGTAGAGTATTATGAGAACGACACCGAAGGAAACGGATTCTGGGTTTATTTCACTGCTGAAGAGAAGTAAAATTCAGAAAAAATAAGTAAGATATCAGGGCCACTGCTATATGCAGTGGCCTTTTTTTTGTATAATTTGACAATTTTTAATAATAAAATAAAAATAAATTTGTAATAAATAAACGATGAAGATTTTATTAAGATATTATAAACTATTTCTAAACTTTATAAAAACTTTAGAAAGAAAACTTTTATTCGGATTTCGGAATTCGATTGGGCCTGCGATATGGTTTTACGCCTGCCTCGGTATATTTCCGGGGTATTTTTTTGGGCTTTTTGCAAAAAGTTTGAGGAGAGGGAAAATGTTCAAAAAGATTTTAATGTATTCGATCATTTCAATATCAATCATGAGCGTGAATTTAACTGTACCGTTTTTCGTATCTAAGGCAAATGAGACCGTAACGGAAGAGGCGGTAACTGCCATTGAAACCGAAGAGGTAACAGAGGAAGCGGTGGTATATGATCCGACACAGCCTGTTGATATAGTGATCAATCTGGAGGATGAGACCAGATATATGGGAGTGACCGTATATCGTATCGGTAATTATGACGGAGAAAGATTCACATATCTTCCCGAGATTCTTTCTCTGGTTAACAAAGACTATTACAAGCTGTCGAGAGGGGCTGATATAAAAACTCATGCCGCTGCCATCGCATCTCAGATACAGAGCACACAGATTGAAGGACAGAATGTGTCGGTCGTATCCGGAGAGGGAAGGATTGAAGATTTAACCTCAGGTCTTTATCTGATCGTACAAAACAAGGCAGATCATAATGCAACGATTGATGTGCCGTATATTGTTGAGACTCCTCAGTGGTCCGAAGAAACCATGGAGTACATGTACGATGTGCGATTTTTTCCGAAGTGGGAAAAAGAAGTCTGGTTTACTTTCAGAAATGAGGTTGTCTATCCCTTTGTATTGGGAGCGCTCTTATTATTCCTGGTCATATATTCACTGACAGGAGGAAGGGTGCTGAAGGCTGTATTATCTATCCTTGCTTTCTTCGCATGCGGATATACGGGAATGATGCGAAGCTGCGAATATTTTGGGATAGAATCGGACTTTCTGTGGATGTTTGTATTCTTTATGATCTTCGCATTTATCGGCATAGGAATACTGTGGATCTTTGTCACGGTGATCTCTGCGATTTTCAGGAAATTACACGCTGCTGAATTGATACATAAAAATCTCTTCTGGATAACGGCATTCAGCGGAGCAACGGGAGTTTTCTTCCTGCTGACAAGATATATACTGACAGACCGGTATATATGCGGAGTGATCGCAGTCATCCTCGGTATAGTCGGATGCATGGTGCAGTTTTTCGGAAGAAAAAACAAAGCTTGCGACTATACATACGAAGATTTGTACAGCCTTCCGGTGAAAGAGACATCCGATGATGAAAGGGTGGACAGTTAATGCTAGATGTAACCAGAGTTGAAAAAAAATACAACATCGATCCCATCGGCATGGAACTGATGAAAAGGCGGTTGACGAGAGTAATGACATCCGATCCGCATAACGGTCCCACGGGCTATATTGTCAGATCTTTATATTTTGATTCGATCAGAAACAAAGATTATTTTGCCAAGGCAGATGGAGAAGACGTAAGAAAGAAGATCAGATTAAGGATCTATTCCGCTCAGGACAAGAACGCAAAACTTGAAGTCAAAGAAAAAACCGACGGAATGCAGCGGAAAAGATCACTTAGCATCACCCGTGAGGAATCAGAGAAGCTGATGGCGGGCGATTACGGATTTTTAGCAGAGAAAGATGACTCCTTTGCACAGGCTCTTTACTATCTGATGACAAAAGAAATCTACAGACCGAAATGCATTGTCGAATATGACAGATACGCATTTATACATCCGGATAACAATATCAGAGTAACGTTTGATCAGAATCTGAGAATGTCGGAGGATCCGGCTGATATGTTCAGGCCTGTTAATAAAATGATCCCTGTGGCGGAATCGTCGGATATCACACTTGAAGTTAAATATGACGGATTTTTATACAGCAGTATAAAGTCAGCGATCGGGGATGACTTATCAATAAACGTATCAAGCAGTAAATACTGCAGAGTCAGAGAACACATGGGTTTTTAACCGGAATCAGGAGAGGGAAATGAAAGAAGAATTATATTATCTGTTACAGAGTCAGAGCGAAGGAAGTCTTACACTTCCGGATATATTACTGAATCTTGTTGTTGCCGCGATACTTGGCGGAATGATATTTGCAGCATACAGAAGTACACACAGCGGAACGGTTTACAGCGCTCGTTTCAACGTATCACTTGTGATGACCGTACTGGTCACTACAACGGTCATGTGTGTTATCGGTAACAATATCTCGCTTTCGCTCGGTATGGTCGGTGCGCTTTCAATCGTACGTTTCCGTACTGCCATCAAAGATCCCAGAGATACGATCTTCATATTCTGGTCAGTAGCCGTAGGTGTGTGCTGCGGTGTGTGTGATTACATAATCGCACTTATGGGAACCGTATTTATTTTCCTGTTCCTTGTTCTGTTCGGATTTGTTAAGGATGTAAACCGTGTTCTGATAGTTGTAAGAGGAGAAGACAATGCATTGTCGGAAGCATCGAAGGTAATAGATGAATCATTCTCAAATAAGGCTGTCAGAAGAGTCTATACGGTAGAGCCTAACGGAAGCGGAGAAGTTATCTATGAAGTTACCGCAAAGATCCTTAAAAAGATATCCAAAAAGAACGGAAAGCTTGAAGATAAGCTCAGAACAATAAAGGGAACATCATCAGTCAGCGTTATGTGTCAGGAAGATGAGATCGCAGGGTGATAAATGCCATGAATGCGAAAAGAGACTGCTTAATATTTTTTGCGGTTGCATCTGCACTGGTTTGTTTTCTGACGGTTGTGATTTATATGATCGACAGAAAGGACGAGAAGGTCAATCAGATAAGTGCCGCATATTATACCGAACTTCCGAAGGATGTATCTGAAGGAGATCCGCTGGCTGCCATCGGTGAAGATTTCGTGACTGATGTATCTGCTTTCAGCGGAAATCTGCCCCTTGTCGTACTCAGGATAGACGGGGAACTGCCACAGTACAAGACCTTCAAGGACGGCATGGAGATAGTGGATACCGAAGTTGATCCATGGACCACCGGACTTATCAGCTTATACGATGATCCGTCCGGAATAAATTCCCTTACGGATCAGCCCGTGACAGTGAGCAACATCAGGATCAAAAAAAGAGGACATACATCGATCTCTTTTGATAAACCTCAGTATTACATAAAGCTGACAACGGATGACGGTCTGGAAAATCCTCAGGATATTTTCGGAATGGGTGCCGATGATTCGTGGATACTCGGCGGAAATATGGCTGATAAAAGTATGCTCAGGAACTATCTGGCATACAGGGTATCAGCGCAGATAATGGAGTATGCGCCCAGATGCTGCTTCTGTGAAGTGTTCACCGAGGAAAGCGGTGTATATACATATCAGGGAGTATATCTGATGGAGGAGTCGGTCAGGAGATCCGAGAACAGGGTTCAGATCGACGAAACTCAAAAAGACAAGGTATATACAAGCTATCTGGTAAGAAGAGACAGATTCACAAACTATGATACCATGCTGGATACCTATGCAAGACTTGAAGGGCTGAGCGATGAGTGGATAGGGGTCAAATACCCGTCCGTTGCCAATCAGACCGAAGATAATCTCGCATACATTCAGGAAGACTTCTCCAAGATAGAAAGACTCCTTCTCTCCGATAATCCTTCGGAATATAAAAGTTATCCCAGATATCTGGATACCGCTTCTTTTGTAGATTACTTCCTTATTAACGAATACTTCGGCAATTATGATGCCGGTGAGCACTCCACTTATATGTATAAGAGTTCGTGGGGGAATCTTAAGATAGGCCCTGTTTGGGATTTTGACCAGGCTATGAATAATTCGGTTGTAGATGAGACCGATCCTTACACACTTGCCATGCAGGATAAGGAATTCTTTGAAAATCTCATCAAGGATTCTACCTTTGTCGGTCAGCTCAAGAAAAGATATTCGACTCTTCAGACTATGTATCTGAATGATGATTATATCTTCGGGATCATAGATGAAACGACGGAGTACCTCCGGAGTGCAAGAGCAAGAGAATGGTACCGCTGGGCGGGAGATTACCTGGACCCCGAGGATAGACACGGCAATTACCACTTGGATGATTATACAAAAGAAGGAATAACCATCAGCAGGTTTAACGATGATTATGATCAGGAGATCTATAACATCAAGACTTACCTCAGCCTTCACGGAAAAGTAATTCAATCGGAACTCACAGCCATTGAACGAGGATGCGTATATACCACCGGATTAAAGGGTGAGATGACCATGATGTTCCTTATCACATGCGCATTGTTTGCAGTACCTTCAATTCTTATAAACAGGAAATAGAGAAATGTACACTTATCCGATGCCACAGGATATACCTGCCGCTCATTATTTTTTGGAACAGATAGATCAGCCGATGATCATATTGCTTATAAGAGTATTACTCGGGCTTACGGCTTTTATATTTGCAGCGGCGTATATCCGGATCAAAACAAATAACAGAAAAAAAGATGAGGGAAAGAAGTAGATGGTTTTTTCGAGTGTAATATTCATATTCTATTTTTTACCTGCTGTCTTTATATTGTATTTTTGCTGTTCATTCAGCAGGACATTGCAAAATCTGATCTTGCTGCTGGTGAGTCTGATATTCTACGCATACGGAGAACCGGTAAATATCATTCTTCTGATCGCATCAATACTGATCAATTCACTGGCGGGCTTTTTGGTATCAAGAGGATCCGATAAGGCAAGAAAGTTCTATATGATCTTAGCGGTTACGGTGAATCTGGGAATACTCTTTGTATATAAATATCTCGGATTCGTATCGGGAATGTTTTCACAGGTATTAAAGATACCGGCATTTAATATCGCTCTGCCCATTGGTATATCATTTTTTACTTTCCAGTCCATATCGTATGTTGTGGATGTCTACAGAGGAGAATCAAAACCCGCGAACCCACTTACCGTAGGCTTGTATATCTCATTCTTTCCTCAGCTGATAGCGGGCCCCATTATCAGATATGACACTGTAGAGGATCAGATAAGAAACAGGAAATGCTCCTTCGAAAAGTTCGGTGTCGGAATGAGCAGATTTGCTGTGGGAGTCATCAAGAAAGTACTTCTTGCCAATACCTTTGCAACACTTGCGGATGATATTTTCAACTGGTCATCCATAGGTTCGGACCTGTTACCCGTTCCCGTAACTTTGGCATGGCTCGGAAGCATAGCATACACATTACAGATCTATTATGATTTCTCCGCATATTCGGATATGGCCATCGGACTTGCTCTTTGTTTCGGATTTATCTATCCCGAGAATTTTAACTATCCTTATGCGGCGGAATCAATATCCGACTTTTGGAAAAGATGGCATATCTCACTTACGGACTGGTTTCGTAAGTATGTCTATTTTCCTCTGGGAGGAAGCAGGGTTAAAAACAGAGACAGGATGGTCAGAAACCTGTTCATCGTATGGATGCTTACCGGAATATGGCATGGTGCGAATTGGACCTTCCTGTTTTGGGGATTGTTCTATTTTGTCATACAGCTTGCGGAAAGATTCTTCGAATATCCCGAGAAAATGGGTAAGGCTGCAAGACACATATATACATTTCTTGTCGTGAATTTCGCCTGGGTAGTGTTCAGGGCAAACGATCTGTTTCAGGCGGGAGTGTTCTATAAGAATATGTTCGGTGCCAATAAGAACGGATTCTTCAGCGATACGGCATGGATGCTGGTTCGGGAAAACTGGGTATTCCTTCTTGCCGGTTTGTTCTTTATGCTGCCCGTGTCCAAAGAGATAAACACCTATATGTATGATAATCCGAAGAACGGATTATCAAAGGTACTTTCGGCGGCATATACTCCGATGATTCTTTTCCTGTTTGTTATATCCGTAAGTTTTCTGATGAGCGGAAGTTATAATCCCTTCATATACTTTAACTTCTGATCGCAGACTTTATGTAAAGGACAGGCACATAACCAATGGATGAAAGAAAAAGAAAAAAATTATATTTCAGGCGAAAAAAGTTTCTTGCCGTGATCCTGACCGGGTTGATATTTGCATACTCTGCGATGAATATATACACCTTTGGTGAAGAGTATCTGGAAGATATAGAACATATCCTGAATAATGTGATGGCCGGCAGAAGTACGGTAAGTCACGGAGTTGAAAAACTCGAGGATGCTCTGTCGGATGATATGTATGAAAAGATGAAATTCATTGAAGCTTTTTCTTATGTAAATGTTCTGCTTGATAAGAGAGAGATAAGCAACTTTTCATATATCAAGGATGAAACCGGAAGTCTGCACTACGCATCATTTTACAGAGATCATGATCCTGACATTTTTGAATATGCACTCAGAATAGAACGCCTTGAAGAGTATGTGAATGAAAACGGGACCGATGTTTTGTTTGTGATGGCTCCTTCAAAATATGCTCCCAATGACGGAAGGTTGAGACTCGGCCTTCCCATAAACGATCCCCATAACAATTTAAATGAGCTGATGTTCTACTTGAATCGTCTGGGAGTTAATACACTGGATCTTAATAACTTTATTCCGGGGGACACCGTTTCATACGATGATGCATTTTATAAAACCGATCATCACTGGACCATAGATGCAGCTTTTTATTCCACACAACTCATAGCGGATAAGCTGAACGCGGATTACGGATATGATCTTGATACCGAAAAGTATCTCTCGGAAGATTCTTATACCAGGGTCAGATATGAAAACGGAATGCTTGGCTCCATGGGAAGAGCCACGGGGGTATGTTTTTCCGGACTTGATGATTTCACCGCCTATTACCCGAATTTTCAAATGAACTTCTACAGATATTATCTGGATGATGACAAGGATGAGTTCGAACTTGAAGGCGATATAACACAGACTCTTATGAATTATGAAGAGCTGTATTCGAGCGATGATGTATATGAGATATCTCAGTATGGTCTGTATCTGGATGAACTTGAGGTATATGAGCATATAGTCAACAGAGATAATCCCGATGGCCCCAGGATACTCTTCATAAGAGACTCATATTTCTCACCTGTTATCACATTTATGGCTCCGATGTGCAGCGAGATAGATGCGATATGGAATATGGATAAATCGCACACGATCGTAATTGATGACTATCTGAAAGAAAATACATACGATTGCATCATACTTGAGTATTACCCTTACAACATTGAAGACAGAGGATTTAGCTTTTTTAGGGAAACGGAATAGAGATGAGTAAAAAAATAGCTGACTTATACAACGATTCAAAAGCAAAGATCTGGTTTGTGATCACTATGATGTGTTCCATAACATATTTGTTATGGAGAGTGTTTTTTACCCTTCCCATCGGTTACGGAATATTTGAGATGATCGCGGGAATAGCCCTTCTTGTGGTTGAGGCTCTCGGATTTGTCGAAGCAATGGTCCATTATGTGAATATGTATAATGCCAGGGCTTATGTTAAACCTGAAGTCGATCCGAAGCTCTTCCCTCATGTTGACGTCTTCATAGCAACTTACAACGAGTCGGTTGAACTTATGGAGAAAACTCTTCTTGCATGTAAGAGAATGGAGTATCCGGATCTGAGCAAGGTTCATATATACCTTTGTGATGATGCGAGAAGACCCGAGATGAGACAGCTTGCCGAGAAGGTGGGTGTCAATTACCTGGACAGAGAAGATCACAAGGGACAGAAAGCAGGCAATCTTAATAATGCACTTGCTCATTCATCGTCTCCGTATATCGTAACGTTTGATGCGGATATGCTTCCTCAGTCATGTTTTTTGATGGAGACGATCCCTTATTTTGTCGATGCGGAAATTAAGAATAAGGGAAGAAAACCGGAGGACAGGATAAAGCTCGGATTTCTCCAGAGCCCTCAGGCGTTCTATGACATGGATCTGTTTCAGTTCAATCTTCATTCCGAAAACAAGATACCGAACGAACAGGACTATTTCTATCGTGATATAGAGGTGGCGAGAACCCGTACCAACAGCTGTATCTACGGCGGATCCAATACCGTTATCAGCAGAGAGGCACTTAATGATATCGGGGGCTTTTATACCGAAGCTATCACCGAGGACTTTGCAACAGGACTCCTTATCCAGAAAAAAGGATATGTAACTCTCGGCATAGATAAGAAACTTGCATCCGGTGTCTCCGCAAAGACTCTTCAGGATCTTATACAGCAGAGAGTCCGTTGGGCACGCGGCGTTATCTCCACAGGCCGCAAGATGCATATCTATACATCCAGGGATCTGACATTCGGACAGAAGATCAACTATTGGGCATCCATCTGGTACTGGTATGCGCCGATAAAGAGATTTATATATATCATTTCTCCCATACTGTATGCGGCATTCGGATTCATGTTCTTTAAATGCACGCTTTGGCAGGTACTGCTCTTCTGGCTTCCGATGTACGTGTCCAGTAATATAAGCCTCAGGCATCTGAGCAACAATGTGCGTAACACCAAGTGGACATCCATTTACGAGTATGCACTGTTCCCCTACATGATCATTCCCGTCATATTGGAGACCTTCGGAATATCGCTTAAGAAATTTAAGGTTACGACAAAGGACAATCTTCAGACCAATAAATCCGATAAGCTTATCTACATGGTTCCGGTTATCATATTGATCTTCCTGTCAATAGTCGGCATCACAAGATGTATCATGATCATGTTCGCCAGCGGATCCATGGGACCTGTTGTAGTATTGTTCTGGCTTATATATAACCTTTACAATATGATCATGTGCCTGTTCTTTGTAGACGGAAGAGAGATACAGAGAGGCTCGGAGAGGGTATATGTATCTCTTCCCGGTTATCTTCACATCGGCGAAAAAGTATATCAGTTCGTGACCAAAGATATTTCCGAAACGGGAATGGCTATCTATATGGATGATCCGATACTCATAGAGCCCCGTCCGGGTGAAGACATTTACTGTGAGATCAGCGATCGTAAATGGCACACCAAATTAAGCCCTATCGTAAAGTTTTCTCAGGAAGATACCAACAGACAAGAACTCAGATGGTTATATGCCTTCCAATTTGACGGAGTAATTGATAAAGAAGATTATGACCAGCTTCTGGCAATACTTTATGACAGAGTTCCCACGAATCCTTCCGAGATCAAAAGAAACAACGGAATATACGACGATCTGAGCACCAATCTCGAAAAGAGAATTTCTGATGGCAGATATATGAAGAGACATTATCCCAGAATAAGGATCAATTCCATGATCCCCGCTCTTATTGACGGCAAAAAGGGAGAGGTCAGCATAGAAGATTTTAATTACCAGTACTTCTCCACAAGAGCCGGCAGACCGGGTAAAAATATTGTCTTCCTCATCGGAGATCATAAGATACCCGTAACATATGAGGTGGCAAATCCCGTTGTAGGACTTTTCAGGGTAAAAGATTTTGAAACCGTATATTCGGATCAGGAAACTTCCGATGATATTATGTACAGGCTGATCGCGGTGGCGGATAAGAACAGAAGGAAAAACTCTTCCTCGAAGCTCAGGGACAGATTAAAGAGTCAGCAGAGAAAACTGGCCACCGAAGGGGCTGTTTTTAATGAAAACTTTGATGAGATGAAGCTTCTGTAGTCCGGCATGGATCATGTGATCACTGATCGAAAAAGAAAACCGGCTTATGATACGACCGGGCCTGTTTCAAGGCCTTAAGTATCACAAGCCGGTTATATTTAATTCTTTACAAATAAACATTCGTGGGGTATGATTGAGAAAACGGTTTCCAACATGTCCTATCTTGGAAGGAGGGGTATAGGGTGGTTACTATCAGAGATGTTGCCAAGAGAGCGGGAGTAGCCGTCTCGACTGTTTCCAAAGTCATCAATAATTATCCCAGTGTTTCTGAGGATACCATAGCAAGGGTAAATGAAGCCATTGAAGAGCTTCACTTTATTCCCAATTCGGTCGCGGCTTCCCTCTCATCCAAACAATCGGGAAGAGTCTGCGTACTGACAGATCCGGACGGACAGACGCTTGCTTCGTCGGAGATCATGATGCAGTACATTATGGGCGCCGTGAAAGCGGGCAATGAAGCAAGGCTTGATGTGGTCCCTTTATTTTTCAGCATGTTTGCCGGAATGACGGCTGCAGAGATCGAGCACAGATTAGAGGCACAGAATATCAGAAGCCTCATCGTATGCGGTCTTGACCGTGATATGAAGGAACTTACCGAGGTTATCGAAAGCGAAAAGTTCAAATCCGTCGTTGTCGATATGCCGCTTCAGGGTGACAACATATCGAATATCGGTGTGGATCATGCACAGGCACAGAAAGATATCCTGCGTAAGACTATTACCGAAAACACCGGTCCGAGTGACAGCGTGCTTTATATATCGGGAAGAACCAACAGCTATGTTACTGAGGAGAGAATCCGCGGTGCTCGCGAACTGTCCGAAGAACTCGGCTTTGATCTTACCGTTAAGAACGGAGCTTTCAGCGAAAAGAATGCACGCGAGCTTACCATGAAGTACGGAAGAGATAAGGACATCATCGCATGCGGATCCGATCTTATGGCGATCGGTGCCATGAAGGCACTTACCGATATGAATGTATTCCATCCTGTCTGCGGTTTTGACGGTATCACTCTTATGGGATATGCCGGCAAAAACATGGTAACCGTAAAACAGGATTTCAAAGAGATCGGTGAAGAAGCACTCAGAGAGTGTTGCAGACTCATGAGCGGAGAAAAGGGCAGATCCATCAGGATGCCTTATTCCCTCTTACAGGTCAGATACGAAGACGTATTGGTGTAACAGGTTAATCTGCGGCTTTTGAACCGCACCGAGATCATGGGAAGGAGAATGAAAGGGAAATGGAGAGCAATCGTAATCTGGGCAGAGACGTGATCATAATGAATCTCGAAGAACAGCTTGGACAGATAACTCAGAAAGAGTACGGCAAGCAGATATCGGACTGTAGCGACAAAGAACTTTATTATTCCATCCTTGCATTGGTCAAGACTTTAATGGATGTATCGATGCCCATATCGGGGGAGAAGAAGGTTTATTATATTTCGATGGAATTTCTCATCGGAAAACTTCTTTCCAATAACCTGATCAACTTAGGCATTTACGGAAAACTGTCCGAGATCCTGGAAAAGAACGGAAAGAGCCTCGGCGCAATTGAAGAGATCGAACCCGAACCTTCACTTGGTAACGGAGGTCTCGGAAGGCTTGCCGCATGTTTCCTTGATTCCATAGCTACCCTGGGACTTCCCGGAGACGGAATCGGACTTAATTACCACTTCGGTCTTTTCAAGCAGGTCTTTAAAAAGAATGCTCAGACCGCAGAGAAGAACGACTGGATTGAGGAGCAGAGCTGGCTCAGAAAGACCAAGACTTCTTTCAAGGTTAAGTATGCGGACTTCGAAGTCGTATCCAAAATGTATGACATAGATGTCATCGGATATGAGAACGGAGTAAACAAGCTTCATCTTTTTGATGTTGAATCCGTTGACGAATCCATCGTTGGGAAGGGAATCGACTTCGATAAGAAGGCTGTTAAGAAGAATCTCACTCTTTTCCTGTATCCCGATGATTCCGATAAAGACGGAAATCTCCTCAGAATATATCAGGAGTATTTCATGTGCGCTAATGCCGCGAGACTTATCATGAAGGATATGGCGGATAAGAAGTTCGATCTTCATGAACTTTCGAAGCATGCAGCGATCCAGATTAATGATACTCACCCTACGCTTGTTATTCCCGAGCTCATCAGACTTCTCGTAGAAGAAGAGCATTTCGGAATGGATGAAGCGATCAAGGAAGTATCCGCATCCTGCGCGTACACCAACCACACCATCCTTGCGGAAGCACTTGAAAAGTGGCCTCTTGATTACCTGAAGCAGGTGGTTCCTCATCTTATTCCCTATATCAAGGAGCTTGATAAGAGGGCTAAGGCAAAGTACAAGGATCCCAAGGTTGCCATCATCGATAAGGATGATAAGGTACACATGGCTCATATCGATATCCATTACGGACATTCGATCAACGGTGTTGCTGCCATCCATACCGAGATACTTAAAAATACCGAACTCAATCACTTCTACAAGATCTATCCCGAGAAGTTTAACAATAAGACCAACGGTATCACTTTCAGAAGATGGCTCATCTCCTGCAACAAAGAACTTGCCGGTTTCCTATCCGAGACCATCGGGGACGGATATACCAGAAATGCGGAAGATCTTGAAAAGCTTCTTGAGTTCAAAGATAACGACAGGGTTCTGGCTGCCATTGAAAATATCAAGAAGATCAAGAAGCAGCAGCTTGCGGACTATGTAAAGGAAAAAGAAGGCGTAGAGCTCGATGTAAACTCCATCTTCGACATTCAGTCAAAGAGACTTCACGAGTACAAGCGTCAGCAGATGAATGCTCTTTACATCATTCATAAATACCTGGAGATCAAGGCTGGCAAGAGACCAGTAAGACCCATTACCTTTATGTTCGGTGCAAAGGCAGCCCCCGCTTACGTGATCGCTCAGGATATCATTCACCTGATCCTCTGCCTGCAGGAACTCATTAATAACGATCCCGAGGTCAGCCCTTACATCAAGGTTCTTATGGTGGAGAACTACAATGTAAGCTATGCCGAGAAGATGATCCCCGCATGCGATATCTCTGAGCAGATCTCCCTTGCTTCCAAGGAAGCTTCCGGAACCGGTAATATGAAGTTCATGTTAAACGGTGCCGTAACCTTAGGAACCGCGGACGGAGCAAATGTCGAGATAGCGGAGCTTGTGGGAAAAGAAAACATCTTTGAATTCGGTCTGAAATCCGATCAGGTCATCGCTCATTACGAGAAAGCCGATTATGTATCCAAGGATTATTATAAGAAGAGCAAGACTATCAAAGAGGCTGTGGATTTTATAACCGGTCCCAAGCTTCTTAAGATCGGCGACAAGGAGAGACTTGAGAGACTTTCCAAGGAACTCCTTAATAAGGACTGGTTCATGACCCTGATCGATCTTGAGGACTATATCAAGGTTAAGGATGAGGCGTTTGCCGCATACGAAGACAGGGAAAGATGGGTTAAGATGTGTCTTGTGAATATTGCCAAGGCCGGATTCTTCTCTTCGGACAGAACCATCAAGCAGTACAATGATGATATCTGGCATCTTACCTGATCCGAAAAGCCAGTAATAATAGGCGTTATAAAGGTTGAATGTGTTATTTTAAATGATGAACCACAATATATTGAGGTTTACATAACTGACAAAGACACGGCTCCGGCCGTGTCTTTTATTGCATTCTTCGTAAAGAATCCAGTATTTTCAAGGGTTTGCGGGCTCTATTGAACAATTTTCACAAAAATTTAATTAATCATTCTTAAATTATTATTGTCCACAATATCTTGACGAAATATAAAAAGCGGGAATACAATATGTAGTGCACGGCCACAGGAATTTATACCATATATTCCGTAATTTTGGGGCTGAAAATATAAAAAAACGTTCAAATCAGGGGAGTTTACATGAAAATCATTAAGAGAAGCGGAACAGAGGTGCCTTTCGACATAGAAAAAATCGCCGCCGCAGTCAGAAAGGCCAATGAAAGCGTAATCGAGACTGAGAGGATGACCGACAAGCAGATGGAGGTCATTTCAGACAATATGCTTACCCAGTGTTCCAGGATTCCCAGATCTCTTTCCGTTGAGGAAATCCAGGATATGGTTGAGAATGAGATCATGAATCAGAGGGCTTTTGCGGTAGCCCGCTCTTATATTACCTACAGATACAAGAGACAGCTTGTCCGTAAGTCCAATTCCACGGACGAGCAGATCCTGTCCCTCATCGAGTGCAACAACGAAGAGGTTAAGCAGGAGAATTCCAATAAGAATCCCACCGTCAACAGCGTTCAGCGTGACTACATGGCAGGTGAGGTAAGTAAGGATATCACCAAGAGATTCCTTCTTGATGAAGATATTGTAGCAGCTCACGAAGCAGGCCTCATTCATTTCCACGATGCGGATTATTTTGCGCAGCACATGCACAACTGCTGTCTCGTAAACCTTCAGGACATGCTCCAGAACGGTACCGTCATCAGCGAGACCATGATCGAGAAGCCTCACTCTTTCTCTACCGCTTGTAATGTAGCTACTCAGGCAATCGCTCAGATTGCATCTTCACAGTACGGCGGACAGAGCATTTCTCTTTCTCATCTGGCTCCTTTCGTACAGATCAGCCGTGAGAAATTCAGAGCGACCGTAAAGCAGGAAATGGAAGATGCCGGAATCAACGTAACCGAGGAAGAGATCAACAAGGTTGCGGAGATGAGAGTCCTTGATGAGATCAAGGCAGGTGTACAGACCATCCAGTATCAGGTCATCACCCTCATGACCACCAACGGTCAGGCTCCTTTCATTACCGTATTTATGTATCTTGATGAAGTTCCCGAAGGACAGACAAGGGATGACCTTGCCATTGTTATCGAGGAAATGCTCAAGCAGCGTATCAAGGGCGTTAAGAATGAGAAGGGTGTTTATATCACTCCCGCATTCCCCAAGCTTATCTATGTTCTTGACGAAGACAATGTTACCAAGGACAGCAAATATTATTATCTGACCGAGCTTGCCGCTAAGTGTACCGCAAAGCGTATGGTTCCCGATTACATCTCCGCAAAGGTCATGAAGGAACTCAAGGGCGGCAATGTATATACCTGCATGGGATGCAGAAGCTTCCTTACCTACGAGCCCGGAGTTCAGAATGTTGACGGAAGTCCTAAGTTCTACGGAAGATTCAATCAGGGTGTCGTAACTCTTAACCTTGTCGATATCGCATGCTCTTCCGGCGGAGACATGGACAAGTTCTGGAACATCTTCGATGAGAGACTTGAGCTTTGCCACAGAGCGCTCATGGCAAGACATAACAGACTTAAGGGAACTCTTTCCGATGTGGCTCCCATCCTCTGGCAGTACGGTGCACTTGCAAGACTTCAGAAGGGTGAGAAGATTGACAAGCTCCTTTACGACGGATATTCAACCATATCCCTGGGATATGCGGGACTTTGTGAGTGTACCAGATATATGACAGGCAAGTCACATACCGATCCCACCGCAACTCCTTTCGCACTTGAGGTAATGCAGAAATTAAACGATGCATGTAAGAAGTGGAGAGGCGAATCCAATATCGCATTCTCACTTTACGGAACTCCTCTCGAGTCCACTACCTACAAGTTCTCGAAATGCCTCCAGAAGCGTTTCGGAATCATCCCCGGAGTTACCGATAAGAGCTATATCACCAACTCCTATCACGTACATGTTACCGAGAAGATCGATGCATTCGAGAAGCTTAAGTTTGAATCTCAGTTCCAGGCACTTTCACCCGGAGGCGCTATCAGCTATGTAGAGGTTCCCAATCTTCAGGACAACATCGATGCGGTTATTTCCGTAATGCAGTACATCTATGAAAACATCATGTACGCAGAACTCAATACCAAGAGCGATTACTGCCAGGTATGCGGATATAACGGTGAGATCAAGATCGTTAACGATAAAGACGGAAAGCTCATCTGGGAATGCCCCAACTGCGGAAACCGTGATCAGAACAAGATGAACGTAGCGCGCAGAACCTGCGGATACATCGGAACACAGTTCTGGAATCAGGGCAGAACTCAGGAGATCAAAGAAAGAGTTCTTCATCTGTAATTCAAAATATTAAGGGATGCCTCTAGCGAGACATCCCTTTTTGTATATATACAGCAAATCTTGTTAATGTAAAATTGGCTATGACAACGATTGAAGTATTGATAACTGTGAAAACTAATACCAAAAATATAAATGTAAAATAATACAATCATATATTTGATATAGAATATTAATTTTTGAAGAAAATGATTTATATATATGCTGATGTAGGTGTATGGGAGCACGTATGATTTTGGCTGATAATTTGAATTCGTATTTATCAATCGATAATTTAGTTAAAGACGCGAAAATGGCTTTAAAATCAGGGGCTTTGTTTTCTGCTTTAGCGTTGACGTTTTCTCTTGTTGCAGAATGTGCTTATATAAAATACCCGGACAAATGGTTTGAAGAAAACGCTGATACAGATGTTTATATGAAAAAATTATTTCCATATAATTTCTCTGGAAAGGGAAAATATGTTGGAAAGAACCATGATAAAGAACGGTTTATTATGTGGTATGAAGATTGGTATAACGCTCACAACTGTAAAGAATCTGAGAGGAAAGCAAAAGAGGAATTAGAACAGATACTTCAAGAACATATTGAACTGGGAAGTGTTCCAACTCCACATATGAATGGCGAATTGTTGTATCAGTTAAGATGTACGTTGTTTCATGAAGCCTCGAGCCAGATTGACTTCAGCATCAAGAAAAAGATTTCGGATAAAGGAAATAGTCGTATAGCTTCAAATGGATTTATATTAACACTTGAAAAAAATAAACCGAATGAAAACTACGGTTTGGCGTGTGGGGTTGCAGGGGAGGACGCTCCTTCAATAATGAATATCAGTGTAAATGGCTTGGTGTGTCACTTGCTAAATTTTGTGGAAAGAGATTATAAAAATGTGGGTATAGGAAAATATAACAAAGTGTTGGTTGATGACCAGAGATGATATTATTATATCTATGTAAAGATTTAAAAGTTCAAATCGAAAGTGGATTCATAAGGACAGGATTTGATAAAATATCACCTGGAAGGTAGGGTAGCTAGAAATAAAAGTTTCAAGATGGAACTTAGTAATGGGGTAAGGATGAATGGGCGATAATAGGTTTTTCTCGGATTCGACAAAGCTTGAAGTGATAAAGAATAACCTCAAGAAAAACAATGGTTTAATCTGTTGTGAGATATGTGGCATGAAGATGAATTCAATAGAAGATTGCCATTTTGACCATATTTATCCATATTCCAAAGGGGGAAAATCAACTTTTGACAATTGCCAGATTTTATGTAGCACGTGTAATCTTCGTAAAAATGATAAAGAATTACAAGATTTTGTATTAGACGAAAAGGCAAAACAATTTATGTCTGGAAAGATGATAGAAGAAGTTGCCTCCAATGATAATCAAAACTGTAATCACGATGATGCAGAACAAGTAGTGACTAAATCCACTAAGATGTCTAAAGAAGAATTTGATCATATTATCGCTCGGTTTATAGACAAGAAAGGTGATATTCACAAGGTGGATTTCACTCGCAGTTATAATAATTTGCCGTCATATAAATATGTTCAAGTATTTTATGGTGATCTTAAATCGCTTAAAAAATCATTTGGGATAGAAGATCGTACTTTAAATTGGAACAGGGAAACAATTAAAAAGGCATTACTTGAGTATGTGACAATACATGGAGATGTGAGCGAAAAAGATTTAAAAAAGAAAAATGGGCTACCATCTTATCCATGCATTTTAAAGTATTATTCTGATTATTCTTCTTTTTCGTTATTTAAACAAAAAGAATTGGGGATTGAGAAAGTCTATAAACTGTGGACTAGACAGGAGATTATAGACGCAGGAAAAGCCTTTGTGGAAGTGAATTTCAAGCTGACTGAAAAGGATTTAAAATCAAAGAACGGATTGCCTACCTCTAAGGTTATTTACAATCATTTTGGAACAATTAATGATTATCAACGTGCTATAGGTGCACCTATTACAGAATCGAACGATCTTATTACGAAGGATCAGATTGAGGCGGCTGTTGATGAGTATTTTGATGGTAAGGATCGTGTTGTAGAATCTAGAAAAGAATTTTTTAAGAAATTTCCATATAAAATATCCACTATTTATAAGAGATATGGCTCTATAGAGGAGTTTTGTTCAGCTACTGGAATAAAGATTCAAACGACCAAAAAAGCATCATATACTAAAAAGGAAATAGATGATGCGGTGCATAACTGGATTTTTAGTGGAAAAGAAATGCCTAAAGCGAAAGATTTAACTGCAAACGGACTTCCATCTATGGCATCAATAATGAAATACTATGAGCATTGGAAGGAACCTTTTGTAATATATAAAAAGATATATGATGAGGCAAATCGAAATACTTAAAATCTCTGTGCTATAGTCTAAAATTTCGAGGCGAATATATTCCTATTGGGGTGTCTCTTTTGAGGCACCCTTTAGTGTGAGTAATTATGTGATTATATGGTATATGGAAAAGAAGATGAACTTGAAAATCACGAAACTGGCGGGATGTATAACGAAATCTATAAAGCATACTTTTTATAGAAATTGAATGTCCGCTTATTTTTTTTGATTGATTTGACAGTATAAAAACCCTTGTCTACAATAATGGTGATTTCAGATTCACAAACCGGAAGAGGTGCACAGTGGTAATACAGAAGATTCGAAACAGCCTGTTACTCCAGCTTACCTGTATTGTGCTTGCAGTTCTCGCCGTTCTGACAGCAACACTCTATACATCTTATGTATATGTCAAAGATACAACCCTTAATTATGCACAGACTCTTGCAGACAGCCTTCTTCGTCAGGCGGATGATGCACTGAGTTTTTATGAAGAAAACCTCAGATATAATGCGGAATCCCTTTGCCGTTTTATGATCACGGATGAACCGGACATATTTGAAAGCGATGCGGGTGAAGCAAGGATCTCGTCATATTATACCCAGATCGCACAGGGTAACAAGGAGATCGTATCCGCCATCATTTACGATAATGATATGAACGTACTCATATCACTGGGAAAACCCGTAACACTTACGGAGAAGAATCTCTATCTGAGAAAAGAAGCCGATATGAATGCCGATTGGTATTATCAGGATGAAAGAAGTTATTACTACGGCTTTTATTATCCGATATACAGCGGAAGCGGAACGGGTGCATCTCAGCTCGGAATGTGCGTACTCATTCTTGAACCCTGGAGCATAGAAGGAACACTCCACAATATCATGAATGAAAATAATGCGGCGATACATCTCAGTGATTCAAACAAGCTTGACCTGTCTTTTCATTCCTTCGGTAAAGTTCCTTCGGATCTGACCATGAGTGATCTTAAAGAGGATGATGATTACATATACCGTGAGGGCAACTGGCAAAACGGAATAAGGATCGCCGTTGCGGTATCCGTATCGGGCAATGCCTCCGGAAGCAGTAACATACGGAATATGATAACCCTGGCTTCGCTTC
>JAEEGI010006633.1_pt1 | contig 26112 bp, 9 predicted proteins | sample 8958751 | NCBI WGS metagenome assembly JAEEGI01 (sample SAMN16246545, study PRJNA631951) | gut metagenome | biome: gut microbiome; feature: rumen; material: KS-attached | host: Bos | place: Iran: Karaj | collected 2018-10
GCCATCAAACAGGCCATTGCACAGATGCTGACGACCAAATGGGATCAGGGAGAACCCTATTATAACAAGTGCCCCGAATACTTAGATGGTTACCAGTCAGTGACAGGTTGTGTAGCAACGGCTATGGCTCAGGTGGTATATTATACTGTTAAGCATTCTGGCAAACAGCTTTCGACGCTTAAAGCAGATATTCCTGGTTATAGCATTAATATTAAGAATTATGGAGCTTGGGATATAGAAGGGATATCTCGCTCAAGTGTATCATTTGATTGGGACAATATGTTGAATGTATATAGTCGAGGCGGTTATACCAATACCCAGGCAAATGCTGTCGCCACATTGATGGTCTGTTGCGGAAAGTCAGTCCAAATGCAATATTCCAGTGGATCTTCGGGTGCTAATACAGCTGATGTTGCAAATGCTTTGGTCAAGTATTTTGGTTTCGATAGTACTGCCAAAAGCCTTTACCGTGATGACTACTCATATGCCCAGTGGGTTGACCTGATTTATGCTGAACTGGCAGCAGAACGTCCTGTGCAGTATGGTGGCCAGTCGTCTGGCGGAGGACACTCGTTCGTCATCGACGGCTACGACGGAGATGAGATGTTCCATGTCAACTGGGGTTGGAGTGGAGAACCTGACAGCTACTATGTGTTGTCTGTGCTGAACCCCAATAGTACCAGTGGCATCGGAGCCAGTTCGAGCAACGACGGCTATAGCTACTCACAAAAGGCCAACGTTGGTTTACAGTACGGCACTGGACAGACAGGAGAAGATGATCCGATAATGATTTCTACAGGGAATTTCCGTGCCGATGGAGCTACTGCACATTTTGATGCGTTCAATGTAACAGGTGCAACTCACTCGTTTTATTTTGGCATTGGCTTTATGGATGAAGAAGGTGTTATTACACCTATTAAGTATTACGGAATTACTGATCTACCGAATGGAAATGGCTGGTATGATTTCGGTGTTCCTGTACCTACGGATGAATCCAAGGCTGGACAAACTCTAAAAGTTGTCACGATTGGTAAAGAAAAGGAAACCTCTACGTGGTACACTGGTTGTAATAGTGATATTTATTACTTTGAAGCTGTTTACGATGCCTCTGGTGTCCCAACACTTACTGCGCATCCAATAATAGATCTTGAGACGACATCCATTGACTTTACTGGTAGCAAATATAAGAATGAGGTTCAGCCTGTAGAAGTAACAGTGAAAAACAACGGTGACGAGTTCTACGGCGTGCTTTATTTGTTTGCCAGTACGTCCGACGATAAAGGTGATGTAGTTAACAAGGGTGGTATTACCATCCAGAAGAATAAAACGGGTTCGTTGACTTTCGAATGGACGCCAACAACTACAGGTAACTATACCATCTGGGTGGCAACAGACGATGAAGGCAACAATGTCATTGGAACCGGTTCTGTGACAATTGGTGTGAATTCGCATGCACCAGCAGGACCGTTTGTCTTCTCTGAGTTAATTGCCGAGAATGTAGACGAGACATCCTGGAGAACGAATGAGAATGGCGAGATGATAGCTGATGTGTATTCAACGGATCTTAATTTCTCATCAGTGAAGGTTGTTAACGCCTCAACGACTTCACAAACGGCAACGAAGATTTATTTCAGATTGTATAGAGATGTAAATGGCTCTTGGAGCATAGTTAATGGCTATTCTGCAAGTAACATTACTGTAAATGGTGGAACTGTAATTAATTTCGGTTCTATGCCTTTCGGCGAAGTTGGCTTTGGTACTTATTTAATGACATTATGGACAGATAACACTGTTAGTGACCAGCGCTACATATTTAATCTGACCATGGGCTACAAGACTTTTGCTAAGGATGGTACAGTCATTCCCGTGAAGACAACAAGCTCTGCCGTAACGGTGGCTGATAATGTAGCTGCAATAGACTTGTCAAACTTTGAGTTCAGTAGCATTACGCCCAACAGCAATCCCAATACCTTATATATATTAAGTAGTAAAGCGGATGCCCCCACCTCGCTGGCTGGTAAGAACGTGGTGAAGGGTGACAATGCCGAGCAGATTACCCTGGTAGACGGTCATGCTTTCTACTCGCCCGTCAACTTCACGGCACAGAATATCACTTACACCCGTACTGAGACGAACTATCTCGACAAGGATACCCAGAAGGGCTGGACGACGCTGGTGCTGCCGTTTGCTCCTGCTGGTTGCAAGACGATACTCGACAATGCTGACTACCCGTTAACGTGGTTCCTTAGTGCCGAAGATACGAACAAGAATCTTTGGCTGATGACTTTCAACGACGAGCATGCTGGCATCGTGGAGTTTGGCTTTGCCGGTGAACAGTTAGAGGCTAACAAACCTTACATCATGGCACTCCCTGGCGACAGCTACGGCAACCGCTGGTCGCTGAAGGATCTGCCCATCATCTTCTATGCTACGGATGCTGAAATCAAGGCCAAGGCCAAGGCTTCGACAACGGGAACTAACTACAAGTTTGTGGGTACTACTGTTCAGAAAGAGGATGTGGAGAACATTTATAAGCTGAATGATGTCGGCGACTGCTTCGTGAAGGGAACTGCAAGTGTTGAGCCTTTCCGCGCATACTTCGCTCCCACCTCTACGGCAGCTACGGCCACTGAACTGAACTTCCGTTTTGCCGCAGATGAGCCGGAAATAGTAGAAGTGGTAACGGCGATTACCAAGCCATACTCTGACAAGTCGGAGATCGGCGAGAAGTTGACTAACGCTCCTGTTTACAACATGAACGGCCAGCGCGTCAGCCATCCTACTAAGGGACTGTATATCGTCAATGGCAAGAAAGTGATTATTAAGTAAAATTCGTTTCTAAAACAGATAAGACAATGAAAAAGAAATATATTCAGCCAGATATGCAGATTGTAGTCCTTAGTACCAACCCCTTGATGCTTGGTGGTAGTAGTGGTGATGATATCAGTGGTGGCAGTTCAAGACCTCCCGGCGTGGGAGGTGGCTCAGGCTCTCGCCTCTACCGAGACTTTGACGAAGACGAGGAGGACGAAGAGTTTTGATAAATCTCGAGAAATCGCGTAGAAAAGTAGCAAAAGTTGCCGTGATTTCCTTCAGAAGTTACCGTGATTTCCTCAAGAAATCACGGTGATTTCTTGAAGAAGTTGCCGCGATTTCTGAAGGTTTTCTAGGTGATTTCTTGAGGAAGTTGCCGTGATTTCCGAAGGAAGGCTTCGTGTTTTTTTTCGACGCCCCCCAAACAAGTTGGTTAAAAGCTTGCATTTTGCTTTTTATTTTTGTATCTTTGCATTTGTGATTTCAGAAGCGTCTGAGGGTTCTGTTTGAACGGGACAGATGGGACAGATGATACAGATGTTTTCAAGAATCCCTCGCGTACCGCGCGTACGCGGTACGCGTAACTTTTTATAAAAATACACTTTCATCTGTCCCATCTGTCCCATCTGTCACCTAAAGATAACAGAGATGAGAAAACTTAGCAAATGTGATGAATTGCTTAGCAGAAAGATTGACGACCAGAATGTTAACCAAATTTAAATTTAGGTAATTGTCGTTTAAAAAAACTAAGTTGTGGGGACAAAATTTTCTTTTTTGTTTAAAAAGAATTATTTTTGCGTCATATTTGAAAAAAATATTACACAAAACAACGATTCAACATAATAAACATGCGGTTAAGATTACAATTCTTTGTGGCACTCGCTGTATCCATGGTCATAAGCACACAACGTGTTGATGCCCAGCAAGTCGCGTTGAAAACCAATCTGCTCTACGATGCCACCGCCACTCCCAACATCGGTATGGAGGTCGGGATAGGCAAGAAGCACTCGTTGCAGGCGTTCTATGGCTTGCACCCGTGGAAGTTCGGTCACGGCAGCGACCAGAAGTACCTCAAGCACTGGGTGGTGAACCCTGAGTGGCGCCATTGGTTCTGTCACCGGTTCAACGGCTCGTTCGTCGGCATCCATGCCTTTGGCGGACAGTATAATGCTGCCAACATCAAGATGCCTTTCGGCTGGTGGGATGAACTGCAAGACCATCGTTTCGAGGGTTGGTTCGTTGGTGGCGGCGTAAGCTATGGCTATCAGTGGGTTATGTCGAGACACTGGAACTTCGAGGCTGCCATCGGCGTAGGTGCTGCCTACATTGACTACGATAAGTATCCCTGTGGCGTCTGCGGCAAGAAGCTGGACGACGGCCACAAGATTTATGTCGGCCCCACCAAGTTGGCCCTGTCACTTATGTACATGTTCTAAGGTAAAAGTGAAAAGTGAATATTTTTCTACCGCCTATAGGTAATCATAAAGATCAAAGTTCAAAGTTCAAAGAAACATGAAACGACACCTTATTATATTATTAGGACTGCTTGCTATGTCGGCCACGATGATGGCCCAGGAGACCATACGCCTGAAGGGCGACAAGAAGGGTACCGACACCCAGGTCGACGTGAAGAACATCCAGGTGGTCCGCACCCAGGACAAGACCGTCGTCACTATGGACTTCATCCTCGACCAGCTGGATGTGCCCTCAAACCGCTACCGCGCCTTTACGCCGGTCATCAAGAGTAAGGATGGCCAGCACGAGCAGCGCCTGAAGACGCTCATCGTCAGCGGACGCCGACAGAACATCGTCTTCGAGCGCGACGGCATCGACCCGTTGTATGCCGACAACTGCGACAACGTGCGCCGACTGAACGGCAAGCCCCAGCAGTACGCCTACAACGACGCCGTCGAGAACCAGCCTTGGCACAGGGCTGCCGACGTCTTCGTAGAGTGCGACCTCTGCGGCTGTGGCGATAAGATGAACAACGAGCAGGCCTTCCTGACCTCGTTGCTGCCCCCCGACCCGTACGACCTCGTGGCGCTCACCGACATCGTGCCTGCCGCTGCCAAGAAGGTGCGCAATCTGCACGGTACTGCCTACATCACCTTCGTCGTGGACCGCTGGGAGATGAAGCCCGACTACATGAACAACCGTCAGGAGCTGCGCAAGATTACCGACACCCTCGACGTCATGGTACAGGATGCCAACGTCTCGGTGCGCGAAGTCAAGATCCACGGCTTTGCCTCACCCGAGAGCCCCTACGAACATAACAGGATGCTGGCTACCAACCGCGCCAAGTCCCTCACCGACTACGTGCGCCAGCAGTACAAGCTGCCCGCAGAAGTCTTCGCCAAGCCAGAGGCTACCCCCGAGGACTGGGACGGACTGCGCAAGGCCATCGTCGATATGGGTACCGACCTGCTGCCGCACAAGCAGGAAATCCTCGACATCATCGACGACCCCACGCTGGAGCCCGACCCACGTGAGTGGCGCATCAAGATGCGCTATCCCGACGAGTACCGCTACCTGTTGAAGGAGGTCTATCCCGGACTGCGCCGCTCGGACTACGAGATATCGTTCAACTTCAGCGACTTCACCTTAGAGCAGGCCAAGGAAATCTACAAGACCAAACCCTACCAGCTCTCGCTGCGCGAGATGTGGGACGTCGCCCAGACCATGGAACCCTATGGCAACGACTATAACAAGGTGATGCAGACCGCCGTCAACATCTATCCCGACTCTCCCGAGGCCAACCTCAACCTCGCTAACGTCGCCATCCGTCAGAAAGACCTGCTGAAGGCCGAGACGCTGCTCGACAAGGCCGGCGACTCTGCCGAGGCCGACCAGACCCGTGCCGTCCTCGCCATCCTCCAGCAGCGCTACGACGCCGCCGCCCGCCTCCTTGACAAGGCCGCACAGAAAGGCCTCGACGTCACCAAGAACCGCGAAGCCATCGCCGCAATGACCAAGTAACAACATCAGTTGAAAGCTATAATTACATAATAAGATAAACATTTATAATTCATTTTAATACTAACAATTTAATTTTAAGCTTATGAAGAAATTTAGTTTTCTTGCGCTCGCAGCAGCAGGCATGCTGCTCGCAGCTTGCTCGTCCGACAAAGATGTAGCAGACAGCGCAGTTACAAGCCTTAGTGGAAATGAAGGTTTTGTAGGCATTGCTATCTCTTTGCCAAGTGCAGAGAACAACACCACCCGTGCCAATGACGATTTAGTCAACGGTAAGGCTGATGAGTTTGATGTGAAGAATGCCTATCTGTATCTCTTTAAAGGAACCAGTGAGAGCGATGCCACATTCATGAAGCGCTACACGCTCAGCAAAGCTTTCGAGAACGACACACAAGGAGAGCAAAACACTCCTAATCCACAGACTGGTGTGACATTTGCCGGCGGTACTGGCGTTACGCAGACCAATGTCGCTGTTTGTAAGATTGACAATCCCGACCTCGGCGATGCAGACCTCTTTGCTTATGTAGTAGTTAATGCTCAGGGCGGATTGGCAAGTGAGCCTGCCAAGGGTACTACGTTTACTGTTTTCAAGACACAGAAGCTCGATGCTGATGACCGTGGTGGTGACTTAGCAGGTATTATCGGTGACCTGGGTCTGTTGATGACCAACTCCCCCATCAGTGACAAGGCCGCTGGTTCGGCTGCTCCAACTGGAGAAAAGATTACCACGCTCGTGAAGCTTAAGAAGACAAACATCAAGACGAACGAGGCTGATGCCAGAAAGTCTCCTGCTGGATGTATCTATGTGGAGCGTGCTGCTGCTAAGGTAACTGTGGAGAACGGTGTTGCAACTGCTGACCAGAAGATTACCATGGGTAGTTCTGAGCTGACTTATGCTATTGATGGCTGGCAGATTATCAACACTGAGCCTAAGTTCTACAACGCACGTCAGGTGGAGACCACTTGGGATGGCTTAGCCTCTGATTTCTGCAATCTTGCCAACTCTAAGTATCGCTTCATTTCGTTTTATGCCTTTAATCCCCAACTGCCGGACGCTACTTCTTTGGCCACTGACGCTGCACCTCACACTGTAGGTTATCGTACCTATTTTGCTAAGGACATTCAGTATGATACAGAGGCTACGCTGGAAAACACTGTAGCTGGTGGAAATTTACCTGGTTCTAGTTCTCCAAGACCTTGGAATGGTATTAATGACCGTGCTTTCGTTCCCGAGAACACTTTCGATGTTGATAACCAGACTTGGGAAAACACTACAATGGTGACCTTCCGCGTGAAGTTTGGCACAGGTACCGATATCTACACGCTCTCTGACGAGGCAGACTACTTCACCGTTGATCAGGCTGCTTTAAAGGTTGTGGAGAGAACTCAAGCACTGTATAATGTTGCCGCTTGGATGGCAAAGGCCGCCGCTAAGGCTGCTGAACTGCTTAGCACTTCAGTTAAAGTTCGCCTCGTTGCTACTCTTAACACTTCTACAGCAGGAAGCAATAACTTAGGTTATACTATCAGCTACCAGATTCTCAATTCAGGCGATGAAGAGCAGACTCTTACTGCTGAGCAGAAGAGTGCTATCGAGAATGAAGCTACTGTCGAGGGCAAGAAGTGGGCTGATGTCAAGAGTGAGGCTGAGAGTGAGATCGTCGTGAAGAAGTATGCAGGAGGTATGGCGTACTACAACGCACGCATTCAGCACTTTGGTGAATATGAGACTCCTTGGAGTGCTACAGGTACATATATTACCAAGCCGGGTTCAGGCACAGATGGCGCATATCTGATTTCCGATATCTATGGTACTGATTCTGATGTGCGTACCAAGAACTTCCTCGGACGCTACGGCGTGGTTCGCGACAACTGGTATCACCTCACCATTGACCAGATTAAGAAGCTGGGTTCTGCTGAACCTTATGACGTGTCGGATGACCCGACTCCCGATGATGAGGTTGAGGACGAGTACTACATCTCTGCTCACGTTCACATCCTGCCTTGGGTTCTGCGTAAACAGAGCGTGAAGTTCTAATTTAATTAGTTGAGAAAACATTATTAAAAATTCTAAGCGACAATGAACGTTCGACACATCATACAGAAAAGCATGCTGGCCATGTTGGCCGCTTTGACATTGAATAGTTGCGACATGATGACAGAAGACCTGAGCGACTGTCCGACAGGCCTGTACGTCAACTTCGTCTATGACTATAACATTCAGCGGGCAGACATGTTTAAAGACCATGTCGGTGGCCTCACGCTCTATGTGTATGATGAGTCGGACCGACTTGTCACTCAACGTACGGTGAGCGGGAGCGAGCTCAACAGGTATGGATACCATATCCACTTCACTGAGCAGGAGCTGGCTCCCGACCACACGTACCGTTTGAAGGTAGCTGCCATGCAGAAAGACTGGGACGCTGCCTTACAGACAAAAGGTGCCAAATATCGCAAGACGGACATGTCGACCGGAAGCGACCTCAAGTCGTTCACCATTAAACTCGACCGTTCGGAACCAACGACCAGATCGGCGGCCGAACCTTACTCCTACTGTGAGGTCTCATCCGTGGCACCGCTCGACACCATGTGGCACACGCTGACTACGCTGAAGGCTGATGCCGAAAATCTGCCCGCAGCTACAAGGTATCACCAAATGGCCGACGGCAGCGTGCAGACTAATGGCACGCAGACTATACAAGTCATCAGTGGCGAACCTACTTACGCCACCGTCAGCCTGATACGCGACACGAAACACCTGAACATCTCGCTCCGTGAAATAGACCACCCCGAACAGGTGAACCACGAAGACTACGACGTGTTCATCGTCGATGACAATCCCGATGTGGATTATGACAACAATGTGATAGCACCTGCCGACTCCGTCATCTATCGTCCCTACGCACAGTGGACGTCATGGGTGGAGAGCGACGGTGTGACTACTGCCGACCGCTCGGCCCACTATGACCTGATGTTTAACCGACTGAGGTATAACCCTATAGCTTCAAAGAACGCAGTGTTGTGCATTCGCAAGCGGGCATCAGGCGAAATAGTGGCCCTGTTTAACCTGCCGTATATCCTCTGCCAGGGACGTATGGCCTACGAAATCAATGCCTACCAGCCCCAGGAATACCTCGACCGCGAGTACGACTACCGCTTAGAGCTGTGGCTGAAGGGCGAACGCTGGCAGGAGGGAGCCTATCTGCTCATCTGCGTCCACGACCTGCCGTGGGTCTTACGCTTACAGTACGTCTCTCTACAATAATGCTTGACTATACAGCATGAGTATCTTAAAGAAGACATATCGAATACTGAGTTTGACGACAGCCGCCCTGTTGCTGTTTCTCCTCTCTGCCTGTAATATGGTTACGGGGGAGGATGACATGGAACAGCTGGAGCCTGTAGCCAACTATATCAACTTGACACTATACGTCAGTAGCGGTGAAACCTCCAATGTTACCCGTGCACCTATTGGTGGTGAGGACGGCGATGCCCGTGAGGCTGGTTTCAACCGCGAGAACACGGTGTCGGGTGTCACAGTTATATTATATAAAGGTACGGGACTTGACGATGCTTCGGCCAAGGTCGACTTCGTACGTTACTTCACCGTTACTGAGGAAGGACGTGACCCGCAGGGAACTACCTATAATTATGAAGCAGCCACAACCTTTAAGTCAGAGGCACGCTATACGACGGGCGACCAGAAGTTGGCCAAAGACGAGCTGGACTTTACCGCAACCTATCATGTGTTGCTTGTGGCTAACCAGGATGTTTCATCCGATTGCGCAAAGGGAACATTTATTAGTACGGTACGCGATAAGGTTATTACTAACGTTTATTCCAATGCAACTCCTACGACGCCGTGGACTGCACAGCAGTTTGTAATGACTTCTGAGCGTGATGCCACCATCGACTTCAAGACTATGGCACCGGTGCAGAAGACAAGTGGTGAGTCTGGACTGGTCTATCGCGTCTTGCAGCCCCTGCTCATTGAGCGCATGTCGGCACGCATAGACTATTGCACCAAGGGTGGAACATACAACTCGACTCTTGGAGGCTATGAGTACAGTGTCGGCTCAACAGGCGATAAGTTTGTTGTTACTTCGGTAACGCCGTTCAACATGAATCCTGGAACTCAATATCTGTTCAAGCGTGTTCAGAACGCATGGCCAGCAACAACTACTACCTACTTGGGCGACGAGACAACAACAAACTATGTGGTTGAACCAAGTACAAGTAGTAAGGATAATAGCATACAGTATAACTTCTTGAATCCAATTGCAGATCTCAATACTGCATTTGCTGCAAATACAACTACGGCTTATACTCAGGTAATGGCCAATGAATATGTGCAACAGTATGCCAGATTCACCGATGCTAATGGATATAACAATGTCATTATTGCCTATCCTAAGGAGAACACCCTCATGTCTTCGTCTAAACTAAAGATGTATGCTACAGGCATTGCCTTTGAGGGTAATTACTATATTGGAGGCACTGGTACACCTGAGAAACGAGTCTATTACCACTTCCTGCGCCATCAGGGTGAATTGGCAACAGGATCATATCAGGCTAAGCAGTGGGCAGAAATCAGCGGTAATGAAGTCTCTACCGTTCCCATGAACTACGGCATCGTGCGCAACAACATTTACCGTGTGGATATTTTAGGCATTAGTGATGAGGGACTTGACATTCATATTAAGGTAAAGAAGTGGGATTTGTTTACGCACGAGGTAATATATATGTAAGGCATGAAGATACTGAGATGTACATACATCATAGCACTTGCAGCCTTGACAGCCGTCATGGCTGCATGTTCGTCAGACAGTATTGAGACTGACCAGCCCAATCCGAATGAGAAGGATGGCTTGACGTTGCGCATTTCAACTGGAATGACGACACGTGCAAGAACCACCGACTGGGCTGATACCAATGCACAAGACGAAGAGATGATGAACCTCTGGGTGGTTGTGGTGACGAATACTACCAGCGGCGCCGTTCAGAAGTTTATCGCCTGTCGCCCACCTGCCGGTGACACTAAAGAACGCGAAATTGACGAAGTGGCCCGTTTAACCCAAGGTGCCTATACTATCTATAGCTTTGCAAATATCTCAGTGAGCAATGTATGTAGTCTTTTAGGACTGTCGGCTCCCAGCACTATTCCTACTATTGGTAGCACTCCCACGGAGATTACTTTGACGGGAACGGTCAAAACGGTGGACCATGCCGCTGTTGCAGCAAAGGTGACTACGGTAAACGGTAACGGCTTCGACCCCACCGCTGCTGACAACGGTTTCGGAGAGACGGGTATTCCTATGAGCAATGTTCAGACAACTACCGCTGTTGACAGCAGCAAAGACCTTATCGTGGTCCGCATGTTGGCGAAGATAGAGGTGCAGGTCACTAATGAGAGAGCTACACCAGTTGTCATTAATTCCATCTCGCTGACGGATGTCACGGCAAATGCTGCAAACAACCTGAAACTGTTGCCACGTTGGACCAGTACTACAGGAAAGGATGACATGGATGTTACTCTGCATGGTGACATTCAGCCGAACCTCGGCTTAAACGACTCTGGTACTGGAACTAAAAGGGGCAACCTGACGATCACTCCGGCTGGGGATGAAACTGCGCGTACTGTTGCTGCAGGGGGAAGCAAAACGTTTACTTTCTATGTCAACGAGAGTGTGGCTCCCGATAATGGCTCGGGCCTCTTCTACCTGTCGTTTGGTTTTAAGGGAGAGACGGAATACCACCATGCGCTGATTAACCAGAAAGGAAGTACTGCTGCCGATGACGATGCTTGGCATTATATCGCCCGCAACGACTATCGCATCATTCCCGTACACCTGACCGACTGGTTGTTCCGCGTAGAACCCATAGCATTCGTGCCCATCGCCGGCTATCCTCCCGTATTGCTAAGCAGCGATGCCCTGCAGGCAACGTTCAGCACAGGAGGCATGATAGCCCTGCAGCCTTTCGTCAAGAAGAAGAGCGATGCTACCTGGCGCGACTTCAGTGACGTGGAAGTCACCTACGGAGTAGTGGTGAAAGACGCTAATGACAACACAAAGGACGATGTCGAGGCATCGTGGAATGCCAGCATCTCGTGGATAAACTCCGACGGAACAAAAAAGTCAGGTACTGGCATGATCCTCACGAAGCCGTTTACCTACGACCCCGACACAAAGTACATCATCGGCGAACTGAACAATAACCTCGATGCAGGCACCTACAAGACCGCCGTCACCATCAAGTTGAAACTTGGCTCGTCTGGTGATCAGTACAACTACAGCTTCACGTTCGACGTGGTGTTAAAGAAAGAGTAGTTCTGTCAATAATAGCATATAAGCGATGACAATGAAACAACTTTTCATACATACTACCTCCCTGCTCCGCACAGTCCTGCTGCTCGGAGCAATAGCTTTCGTAAACACACAACATACACAAGCCCAGACGGCAGGCCTGCCCGATGCATTCGAAACGATGGTTCCTGGTGATATTATTGGTGATGACAACTATTATTATGTCCAGTTCTATGATCATAATAGAAAAATATATAGCTATCTAACCGATTGTGGTGTGGATCAAAATGCGAGGACAAAGGATTTCCTGCCATACGCAAATAATCGTTTGTGGACCCTTGTGGATGCTGGTGATGGTGACGCTAACCATTTTAAGCTGAAAAATAAAAACGGACATTATTTGTATTTCGGGTCGGGTGGTGCAGCCAGGGTTAAATGTGTTGATAATGTAGGCAATGCGTCAATATTATCAGTTTACAGTTTGGGAGATGGTTATGATATATCTGCAGTAGGTGGTAATCCCATGTATAGAAACGGAACGTGGACTGGAAGCACACACATTGGTAATGAATGGGATGACTTGCCTTGTAATGTAACACGACGAAGTAGTTATTATAATAGCGCTCGCCTGCGCTTTGTCCAATTAAAAAGCAATTCTGCCTTTATCATTTACTATAGGGGGGAAGGAATTAATAACGACAATCCCGGTGCTGAGGCCACCCGTCACTATCTAACCTATTCGGGTACTGCAGAATCCTCACTCGGTACTAATTGGTGGCAATCCGATGTGTCTTCCCGACAATCCATCATTCCGAAAGACAAGCAGCTCTCTACATTGCCGACGTTGGCAGCTTATCATAAGGATGGTCTCTGGTCGATAGAACCAGCCGAACTGGAAGGGCAGTTCTATATCAAGAAGTATGGCACAGATAGGTATTTGAACGAAGATGAACATTGGGCAAATTCGGGTGTTTATGGCAGTGAACTGGGGAATAAGGATGTTTCCAAAGGTACATATAATCTTGAAGAACCCTTAAACAGTCGTTATACGCGCATTAAGAATGAAAAGAACACGACAACAACCCTAACCCAAAGCATGTTCAAAACTTGGGATGGCTATGGTGCTGATGCCACTTCGACAGGATCTGCTAACGTTGATTTTAATGTCGGTGTGCAGCTTGGCACGCAAGCGATGGTTGCTGGTACGAGTACTGTGGATCATCTAACCTACGCAGACCTTTCAGAATACGAGAAGATGATTATTAATGGCGACGAAGGTATGCAGTTGCGTGTGCTGATGAGCCGCCAGGAAGGTACTGGAAATGGTGGATCAAACGGGCCGTTGGTAGAAAAAAATGTCACCATCGACAGCGACGGCAAGGCCGTGGTTGACTTGACGAATTTGGAACTTACAGATGACCCTACTCATCCCTTGCCAACCCAAATAGGATCGGCGACAGTAAAGATGACCTGGGTCAATGGTAGTGAGGATTATGTATCCACATCGTATGGAGAAGTCGCTACAGCTTATTGTGGTTATAACAAAATTTCCACCGAATCCAACACTGGCAAACAAATAGTCAATCTTGCAATGCCAAGCTATGGGATGAACAACATTGCGTACCTACAGGTTGACGCTTCCTCTATCAGAGGAACCATTACCAAGGTTACGTTGACAGGTGACTTTGAGACAATTTCAGCACGGAAATTGAAATATGGCGTGGGTTATAATAATAATGCGTGGTCATCAGAGATGACATGGAACACAGCCGAACGTCATGTCACCCTAATGGATGAAGAAAGGGAAGTGTCCGCTCAAAATGGAGAAGAGACGTTGTCTTTTGACATAACTGATGCCTTTACCTCTGACCCTTCCATCAAGATAAAGACCATCCTGGTTTACAATTTGTTTTTTGGTGGTGGCTATATCACGAACGCTGATGTGACTGTAGAGTACACTCCTTGGGTACAGGATGTCAATATCTCTTACGCCCATCTGAATGCTATCAAGACCGGGTATGGTGGGCAAACTGGCACGATATCCGAGATTACACTGATGAAGAGGAGTAATCAGGATGTCCGCTATCTGCATCATGCCCAAGGCGATGGATGGCAGGTTTTGCAATGGCCAGACGATCCCACTACTACAGAGGATGATGATCCAGACCATTGGTATGCTGGTTTCTATCCCGTGGAGGTGCTAAGCCCCAATGAAGACAACCTCTATCAGGCCGTCTTGATGAAGGACGGTAAGATGCTGGGATCTCAAGCCAAGCTGAAGACGTATAATGACATCAACCCTGAGGCGTGGACGGTAGAGATGACAGACTATCAGCATTTCAAACTGAAGAACTCTGCAGGACAATATTACAAGAGTAATGAAGTCGTGACGCTGAACGAGTCGGAAGCCAGAGTCTTTACCATTACTGAACTGACATCAGAAGATAATGCTGGGTTTTATACGTCGCAGTTTATCCCGAAAACCGAGACGCGCATTCTTCATGACGTTACACACAAATTGTCGAATGTGAAGCTTTACTATGCCTATAATCCAACCAGTGCAGAGAGGCAACAGCTGTATAAGCAGCAAGGCCTGATAACCAATGACCTTGAAGAATGGCAGAATGCTGACGGCACGCAGAAGGTGAATGAGTTTAGGATTACTCACTATGTGAAACAAGGCGAGACGGTAGAGTTGGGATTGCCTACCACCTTGAGAAGCTACAACGATCATGTCCTCTATCAGCGCTGGTATAACTATCAGAACGACAGAGACCTTGACGGTCTGAAGAACCGTTTCAGCGTGAGCTCGAGTGCCGGCACCGTGATGGACTATCTCTATAACAACGGTATGGTGACAGGCGTTAAGGTTGATGACCTTCCTGATTGGCTCCAGACCAACGCCGAAGGTAAGATGCTCGACTGGCCGACGGTCTTCCCGGGGGCAAAGACATACGTGTCGCACCTCTTCACGTACAAAAACAGCGACGGACAGAATTTTATACTTGCTGCCGATGTGTCACGTTACAACGATTTCGCTTATAAGAACAGCTCGTCACACCTCGATGGCAATCTGGAAGAGCCTTCGCTCACCATGCGCTATATCTATGACATGAGGGATGCCAAGGATATGGCAACACAGTTGATGGCATGTACCTACAACTCTGACAAATGGCTTGAGAAAAAGACCTTCCACTTCCCGGCCAAGCGCTTGGCCTACGAAACCCAGAAGCAAGCCGAATATCAGGGCGAGTTCATCGGTATCAGGCATAACTTCAAGGACTACTGGGTGTTTAATGGCAGCGGAACGGAAGACGAGAATCTCGTGTCGGCTGTCGTAGATAACACGTCAGGAAGAATAGAAGTGGTGATTGATGATGTGGGAAGTACAGGCATCACCAAGGGTGGCCATAATAGTGAAGGCTATTATCTCTATGATGAAGGAAACAAACGAGGAACCATTACGCGATTGTATGGTGAAAGCCGCTTCATCGTGTTCAATTATCCTGGGGAAACTGTCAATAACGCTGGTGATACACATAAATCATATATTAAAGTATATTTTAACAATGGTGGGACACGTTACCAGTTAGCCCTATTTGAGATTATCTTTGACGAGAACACCTCTACTCTGCCGTGGACAGATACTGACGCGACGAAGCGGGTGCAGGGCAGTACTCGTGACCCGAAGAATCTGGTGAAGAAGGCCGGTGAACCTATTGCAAAGATTACTTTTGACTACCCGAAAGGTGCAACATTCCAGAACTCATCGGAGATAGCTTTGCACAACAGGGATTACATGTATGGTCAATGGGCGGAGATTCCGAATTCCAGTCCTGTCCCCTTGACCTTTGGTAAGACCAACTATGGCTTTGACGGCGACAATCCCAGCTGGGGTTCATACGCGCTTGTTAAAACGATGGAGACAGTAAATGGATACAGTAAAACAGCTAAGCCTGTAAACGATGCCGCTACTGGTTATGGCCTTGCCCAGGATGACGGCATGGAATCAGCTTTCCTGTATATCGATGCCTCTGAGCAGCCAGGCGAAATATGCTCCGTACCATTTTATGGAGAGTTCTGTAATGGAGACAAGTTGATGTGTTCTGGCTGGATTTCTGGATCAAATAAAATTAACAACCCTTCGGCCTATCACTGTCCCGGCAGCGTCATCCTTACAGTCAAGGGGCAGAACACGGGCGAGGATGATGAAACCATCTACCGTTTCTGCCCTGGTCAGTGCTATGAACTGGACCAAGGTGACTATGTCAACTGGCAGCAGTTCTACTTCGAATTTAAAATTTCAAAAAAATACGAGCAATACTGGGTTGAAGTGAACAACAACTGTGTGAGTTCACAGGGTGGCGACTTCATGCTCGACAATATTGAGGTCTATGCATTCGTGCCAGAGGCTATACCTGTGATGAACACTCCCATCTGTATCAACAAGACGGCCAGTGAAATGCAGTTGCTGAAGGTTTCCCTCGGCTTTGAGAAGATCCTTTCGGCTATAGGTGAACCTGAGGTGACGGGTGACGCTAATGGTGAAGATAAATCATACGCCTTTGTGTATCTCGACAAAAACGTATTCCTGACGACCTTCCAGAGTGAACTGTCCAGCAGATACGGTATCAGTAAAACCATTGCAGAACTGGAAAGTATTATCAAGACTGGTGAATATGGTGAGAAAGCCGTTACAGATTATTTGGATGCTTATAAGGCAGCCTTCGATGCTGCTGTCTTGGGAAATCCTACTAAGTTGTGGGATTCGAATGACCGCGATAATGCTAACACACAAGATGCAGCGGTGCTGAATTTCCATTGGAACACCAACTTCAGCAAGATGGAATCCTATACTTTTGCCAAGGCCGTGACCAAACAGGGGGCTGTCTTTGCTGAAACAGATTCAGAAACAGGCGAGCGCATGATAGTGATGAATGGTAACTACTCTAACCAACTGCCGTGGAAGATCAACACCGACTATTATATTGTTCCCCTTGATAACGGCTTCACCACTACTCTCAGTGGCAATGCCTTATATGAGGAATTCAACATCTGGTCTATGTGTAACAAGAAGAAGGTGTTCCAAATAAAGCCCCCCTTAAACATCCTGAGCATGGAGTCTTCTGATGCCTCCCAGGACTTGGAAGTCTGTGAGGGTAAGATACCCACGTTGCTCACTGACCTGAAGGGCTACACCATCAACGGAGTGGATGTGTCGTTGACTGACCTGAATTTCGACTGGTGGTTAGGCGACCTGTCGGCAAACCCGAAGGTGCTGGCAACCCTGGACAACTATCATAGTCAGACAAACGCAGCAGGCACTGTCAGACTTGACGAGGCACTGGCCACCTTACGTGTCTATTACCCAGATGTTACTTCGCTCGAAGGTGTAACTGAAAAGCTGTCGCAAACGCCGAATCTTACGTTTGAGATGATTTACTATTTACAGGGACTGGTTGACAAGGGACAGTTGATACTGCACCAGAGAACTATCAGCGTTCCTGCTAAGAAGGCTTCTAACGATGACCCTTATTTCTATCTCGTAGTCTGTCCCATCCATGACAGCTATTTCAACAAAGCCCTGAATATCGATGCATCCAATTATGTAGCCTACTTCTGCGATGAGCCGCAGGGCCTGCGCATAAAGGTGAGCGATAAGGCACCTTCGCTGAAGTGCGGCTTCGTACCCAACGAGAATGGATTTGAGAGCTATCATTATCCTGACGGGAATCCCATACTTAGCATCCGACTGGCCAAGGAGGCTCAGTTTGAGACGGTAAAGCATGGCTCGGTGAACGATGCTCCGACTGAGACTTACAATACCACCGCAGAAAGCGACAAGCACTTCCTCTGGCTGCCCATCCGCGATGCCAAGGTGGAGTCTACCAACTCTTCAAAGGTGATAGTGAAGTCTGGTGACTATAATGTTTACTTAGCCTCCACCGATGACCCGGAGTGGGACAAGACCATCTCTACGGAGATGACAAAGATGATAGATGTAGATGGCGAGAAGGTATGGGCAGGCTCGCTGCCTATTGTTGGAAAGATTGTCAAGCTCAATGCCATTGACACGTCCAAGAGCAGTGGAATGACTGAAAAGAACGAGAACCGTCTTTGCATCTACTTCACTGGGAACTTCGAAGTGCGTGAAGGCTATAACTATACACTCAGCCTGCCCTTCAGAGAAGACGGCAACACGAACGCATGCGACGGCACGCTGCTCATCAACCTGAAGATAGTGCCTGACTACGAGGTGTGGACTGGTGGTGCCGGCAATACCGACTGGAACAACGATGAGAACTGGCGTCGTGCCGACGGTAACTCTGCAAGCAATCAGGATGAGTTGTATGTGAGTGCCGCTGCAAGCACATCGCCTTTGTATGGCTATAAGACTAATGAGTGGAACTACCGTACACCGAAAGACCGTCTGTTCCGCAAGGGTTTTGCACCGCTCTATTGTACGCACATCCTGATGAAGAGCGACGAATGGGGCAATGCGCCAGTACTCTATGACGCATTCGCCGGCAAGGGTTCATTAGATGCAGCACCATTCCCCAACCTGAGCGAAAATGTGAAAACTTTGGTAACCTCTGTCGATGAGAGATTCAACGATATTGATGCTCTCGTCAGTAGCGGACAGGCCTTCGCTATCGCCAATGAGGCAGATGGTAAAGCCCTTTATGGAACTACTGCCCAGAACCTGGGTTATGCGGACTACGCTACTGCATATCAAAGTACCAATACCGGCTACTACTTCAAACTTGAAAGTGTAACGGGAGGATACCTTCTGCGACTTCAGACACCTGCTGGCCAGCCTTATTCAGTCTATGGCAGCCCTGGCTACCTGAACTCACAGCCTGCTGATCAAAATCTCAGCTTCATTTTGGGACTGGAAGGAAACAGCCATGATCACACATATGGTCAGGATGGTGACTATCTTGCCCTATGGCAGATTGAGTCAGACGGTAATGGCAAGTTCGCACTCAAGAATGTAGGAACCGGCAAATATCTGAAGGATGCCTCTTCTGCCAAGTATGATACGCGCACATATTTTACGTTCTGTACGCTGAAGAAAGAGACTGTCACTACGACGGAAGTGAAGGACAATATTCTGAAGTATGACATGCAAGCACGCATCTATGACATCTGGAATGAGACATACGGTACCGACCCAGACAAGGGCCGAACAGGTGACCTTATAGCAGAGATGTACCAGATAAACAGTTGTGACGAGATAGCCTTCCAGCCGACAACAGAACTCCTGAATGCCCACCTGCTGAATTATAACTCGGCGTGGGTGGAGTATCAACTTGATAATAAGCGCTGGTATCTGCTGGGCTCGCCGTTGCAGGGCACCATAGCAGGAGAATGGTATGCACCAAAGAAAACAGCACAGCAGAAGACCACGTATTACGACCCTGTCACCTTCGGCACTGGCTATGACCGCTATAATCCCGCCATCTATCAGCGAAGCTGGGACAAGGCTAAGGCCGTACTCTATGAAGTGGGTTCTACTTATAGTAATGATGACGATAGTCAGACGGAGAACTTAGGCTCAGCTAACGAAGGTATATGGTCTGGCTCAGGAAACACTGCTACATGGATAGTCGAAGGCGGTGGTACTGCCGATGCATACCTTGACCGCTTAGGCTACAAGCCAATGGGCGGCAAGAAGGCCAATGTGGCTATCAAGGGTGTATGGAGTAATACCTATAACGATGCAACGGTGGACTATGCTAATGGCGGCTTCTCGGTGATGGTGATGAACCACCTAAAGGGTGCGTCAAACGACGAAAGCAATGACATTTCCATCATCCGTCTGCCCAAGGAGGATACGATGTATGACTACTACGAGTTCGCGCAGACCGGTGCCAATGATGGCGGAACCGATACGGAATTGAGTGCTATTCAAGGTAATCCGAAGAAGCGAGCCTTGAACCGAGGTCGTCTGAAAACCGACCTGTTATTGCCGACATCTGCCCAGAAGACGGAGTCTGAGTCTAGCGTTTATGGTGATGCTCGTACATACACTCGCATACCTATTAAGGAAAGTGAGTTGAACGCGATGTTGTCTGGCATTAGGAACCACACCGAGGATGTTTCTGCTGGTGCATCAAACTTAGGCTATTATTTGGTAGAAAACCCGTTCCCTTGCGGACTGAATATGGACGCATTCTTTGCAGAGAATACTGGACTGGAAACAAAGTACTGGCTGCTTACTAAGACAGGCCAGCACTTGGTGCAGAAGGCTGCAAATGGTGACTGGATTAATCTTAGTGGCGCATCCTTCGCGGCTGATAATGCCGTGCTGGCTCCCGGACAGGGATTCTTCGTACAGGCAAAAACGGCTGGTCAAGCCACTACCATCAACTTTAATAGGGACATGCAGGCACAGTCACGTTTTGGTAAGAAGGGTAACGGTACGTCCTATTCTGTCGTCATTGGAACTCAATTAAACGAGACTACTGGCGAGATAGAGAATATTACGGAGGATGTAACGGTCTATAATTACGTGCAAGATACTGGTGATGGCAAGGTGTTCCCCCTGAAAGCTCCTACCCGTGGAGTGGAGACATCGAACCTTGTCGGACTTGTTATCACGGCACAGCGTGGCGAGAGCCAGAGCAGTGCACTGGTCATGCAGCGCAGTGAGGCCAGCAACGACTTCCTGCCGTCGGAAGATACGGAGACCTTTATCACCTCTGACCTGAAGGATGTGCCTACAGTTTATACGCTCTGCGGACGTTTGGCAACTACTATTAACAGCATTCGTGACTTCCGCAGTCTACCGCTTGGCGTGGAGTCGACCAGCGATGCACCTTGTACACTGACGTTTAACGGTGTAGAGCTGTTGGGTGACTCGATAGCTTTCTACGATGCTGTGGAGCAGAAGTTGACCCCGTTAGAGTCGGGTATGCAGTTTGCTGTCAGTGGACAGACCCAGAACCGTTACTATCTTGTTAGCACTCTCATTCAGGAGAAGGCCGCAGAAGAGACCCATCTGCAAATCTTCACAGAAGGTCTGACGGTGAGGGTCATTGCCTCTACGGCTGAGCCAATCCTTAATGTGCGTTGCTATGACACTGGTGGTCATCTGATGCACAAGGCTAACCCGCAATCGCCTGAATATAGCTTCAACCTGTCAAAGGCTGGTGTCTATATTATTGAGGCAGAAACAGAGAACGATCGTAAGATTAATAAGGTGATAGTGAAACAATAAACATTCATGCATGCTCCGATAAACATGTAAGACTATGAAGATACTTAGATATACATACATCATAACACTTGCAGCCTTGACTGCCGTCATGGCTGCGTGTTCGTCAGACAGCATTGAGACTGACCAGCTTAATCCGAATGAGAAGGATGGGCTGACGTTGCGCATTTCAACAGGAACGACGACACGTGCAAGAGCCACAGACTGGGATGATGCCAATGCACAGGACGAGGAGATGATGAACCTCTGGGTGGTCGTGGTGACGAACACTAACGGTGGTGCTGTTCAGAAGTTTCTCGCCTGCCGCCCTTCCGCTGGCTCGGAAAGAGAGATTGACGGCGTAGCCCGAATAACGCAAGGTGCTTATACCATCTATAGCTTTGCCAATATATCTATTGGTGACGTGTGTGACCTACTTGGTATTGGCATTACTACAATGACCGATATTGGCAATACCCCGACAGAGTTTGAAACGACGGGAAATGTCAATCACTCCGCTGTTGCAGCAAAGGTGACTACGGTAAACGGTAACGGCTTCGACCCCACCGCCGCAGACAACGGTTTCGGAGAAACGGGTATCCCTATGAGCAATGTTCAGACAACTGCCGCTACCGACAGCAGTAAAGACCTTATCGTCGTCCGCATGCTGGCAAAGTTGCAGGTGAGTATTACGAATAACACAGGAGATAATGTTACCGTGAAGTCAATGACTATCAGCGATATCACTAGCAATGGTGAGAACCTGAAACTGCTGCCTTCGCTCAGCTATCCAGACGACATGGATGCCCATCACATGGATATCCGTCCCAACTTGAAGGCCAATGCTGCTACAGGCGACTTCACTATCACACTGAACGAAACCTTAGTTGACGAAGCAACCGTCACCAAGACATTCTACATTAACGAAAGTGCTACGCCGACGAATGCCGAAGGCTTGTTCTACCTGACATTAGAGGTTGAGAGTACCAACGGCAGCGAGTATCGCTATGCACTTATCAGCAACAATGCCACCAACGAGTGGAACTATATAGCTCGCAATGACTACAGAATCATCCCCATCACCCTCGACAACCTGAAGTTCGAAGTCATACCTTACGACTTCCCGCCCATCGGCGTCTACCCCTGCTCAGTGAAGGAGATTGATGCCACCAATCATGTCTACGAGTTCACCTTCCACGACTACGGCCATTTCCACCTGTTGCCTCGTGTGACAAAGGAAGGGGAAGTTGTCACCTTCAGTGCCACGACACCCACGGGTACTGGCTATAAGTGGACGCTCATCGACAACGACTGGTCGAAGTCCTTCTTCACCTACGCCGCAAAGGGTGATGCTACACAAACCGCTAACCCCGGTTCGTTCTACCGCACAGGCACAGGCTCCACTGTTAGTGATGGCGACGAGGAAGGTCAGACGCCCGTCTGGTATATCAATACCACTGGCAAACCTCAATGGGATCCTGATTTGCAACCAGGCATAGACCCTGTCTATGAGCCTTTCATCTTCGGCTATATCGCCGACCCAGGCACTGCACTCACAGCGGATAAGCGCGTCTATCATGAAATGAAGATTCAGGTATATAACGGCACATCGGCCTATCGCCAGATGCTCTATCGCTTCTACATGACGCTCTCGGCCGACCAGATGCTGTATGCTCCTGCCATGGCACTCCGGCACCCCGCCGCTCACACCACCAGAAGGTAGATTAAACAGAAGATAACGACATGAAACGAAATATAATGATGAAACAGTCTATATATTTGACAAAATACCTTCTTTTCACCCTCTTGCTCTGCGTTGGCAGCAGTGCATGGGGACAAGGCTTAAGCTCCACCAGCTTGACGGGTAGCATGTATACTGGCGGCAGTACTACACTGAATCTGAACACGTCAACTGATTTGGTGTATGGTGACGTGAATGTCCACTATAACAACTTTGCTGACCTCATTAACTACAAAGTGTTGGAAATTGTCGTTAATGAAGGAACTCCCCGTCTACTGTTCAATAGGGCCAGTGGCGATGGCAACGGCGGAGATTTTTTGGAGATCAATGCCAAGACGCATTCATACGTTACAGCTCAAGGCTCCACTTGGCGTATCGACTTAGAGAAAATCAAACTGAACGATGCCGGACATAATGTACACCTCAACGCCATCAAGGCAGCATACGGACAGACTATCAATATCCAGTCGCTGACGCTATATAGCTATCCTTCTAATTCCCTGACATCAGAGATTTTCAAGACGTGGAGTGACGTAGGAAGGTGGGTTAGTCCGACTGGTACTCCTTCCTGTGATAATCAGTTTGGTATAGCTGTCTCTAATGGTACTGGCATCTACGGTGATGGCAGTAATGTGGCTTGCCATAACTATGCCGACCTAACGAATTACAGCAAGTTACAGGTATCTTACACTGGCGCCTTTCCGCGTTTCCTGTTCAATCGCCAGAATGACAATACTACCGACAATGGCATGATAGAAGTCAATAGCGCAGGAACCTATGCTACGGTGGCAGATGGAATCATTACCATCGACTTGGCAAAATTGGCTTCTGACCATGGCGAGTATGTTCACTTGAATGCTATCAAAGCACCTTGGGGTGAATCATCAACCACCGTATCCTCTGGACGTCTATACACAGCAGATGAGTGGGCCAGTATTGCCTTCCCTACGCTGACCAAAGGAACGGCAACGTACACTCAAGAAGGGGAATTAGTCGTTCCTGCCAATAACCAGTTCACCATCAGTGCCGCCTATTTCAATAATCTGTTAGGTAGCTATCCACGCTATCTGCGTTTTACAGCGTATAACAGCGATGACGAAGCGATAGAGATTCTAAACGTATCTTCTCCGTATAATGAATCAAACTGGTATTCCTTTGGTGAGGATGGTTATGCTTATAAGGGAGGGTATAATAATCTGCTTTGGGATGGCGCAAATGTCGTAGTTACTTTGCCTTCTGGAACAACGAAGTTGGAGTGCTATGCTCTTACAAGTGTCTATAACTGGTCAGGCAACTGCATAGAACCCAATGGTGGCTGGCTGATAACCTATACACTTCCTGCACCGGATACTTTCGAATCTTCGCTGAAGACGGGCGGACAGAAAAGCCTCTATTTGAAGGACTATGTGGAGACGGAGACAACATCGACAGCTGTGGACTTCTCCAAAGCATTGGAGATGGTGAGCGGCACGCCGAAGTATGCTCGTTTTGTACTGATGAAGGGTGGAAGGGCTGTTGACCCGACAGGTCTGCTGTCCATCAGCGGTGCCACGCCTGCACCTCAGCAGACCTCCAAACCCAAACAGGGATACTACCTCTATAATTTTGGCAACGCTTTGTCCACCAATGGTATCACCGTGACCTTGAATACCCCAGACTATGGCGACTACCGTGTGGTATGTCTGCTCTCTACCGACGCTGCAGCTGCTGCAACAGACAATGTGGTGGAGACAGAGCCCCAGTGGGATGTGCAATATACGTATTCTTTTACGAAGGTCGTCACCCTGCCTTACTCTCAAATGAGCAATCCGTACGTACAACTCAACTACCATCAGATGGTGCTGGACTACTTCGGCAAGACAGAAGATGAGATGAAGGATGTGTGGCATGCCGACTGGAGTGTACGTGACAAGAATAGCCGTGGTATTCAGACGCTGCAAAAAGGCGATACACAAGGTGATGATGTCTGGAGTGCGTATGTGGGATACTGGTGGACAGCTTATCATGATGGTAATGACTATGGTGCCACGCTGAACCAGAATTACATTTACGCTGGTTGGGGCACTGCAAATGATAAAGGCAAAGATAAACTGGAAGCTGTTCAAAACATGCTCGGCTACCTGCAGCTCTATGCCCCTTCGGCATACGCTAAGATACAAGGTGCTTCCGACTATGAGATCGTGTATCAGGTGACTGACGACTATCATGGTGGTATGCCAACGATGACGTCACGTTTCGTGTTCCGTATCCCTGCATTTGAAAACGAGCCCAACACCGGCATGACGGAGGCCACGAAGCCGCAGACGGTTTCCGACCGATCGGCAGCATCGTTTACGCTGGCAGGCATGCCGACAGATGCCAAGTATGCCCGTTTCTACCTGACGGATGTCGATGGCAACCCGATAGATCCGACAACTATCCTGTCTGTCACTGGCGGTACACTTTGTGGCAATGCCAAGAGCGGCTATTATCTGTATAATGATGGGACTGTGCTGACGCCCACCGTCTCCATAGCAGCCCCCAATAAATATAAAATATATAAGATGGTGGGCCTATTCTCGACGGCGCTCGACGACATCAGTACCGATGGTACCACGGTGAACCACGAGCCGAAGTGGGACATGAAGTGGACCTATACCTTCGACTATTCGATTACTACCAATGACCTGACCCCGACTATCGAGTGGAACGCCACCACGATGTCTGTCGATGCATCGTCTGCTGTCAGTAGCAACGAGTACACCGACTGGAACACCTCATTGGAGGAGTTGATGGCAGGACAGCACATCAAGTGGTATGTCACTGATGGTGCTGCTACGCCAACCATACAGCCATTAGCCATTGGCACGGAGCGTCAGAGTGGCACCTGGACCATCAGCCTGCCTTCGGAGTTTGTCATTACTGACAACGTGGCATCGCTCTATGGAAAGAAAGTCATTGAGGTCGGGCAGCTGGCATCGTGGGTAACGAACAATGTCTATGCGCCGTCGGAGAACACCTACGCCGAAGTGGCCAACCATAAGATTATCTGTGAGATCTATACCAACAACGAGGGTACCGGCAATCCCAACGCCCGCTAT
>JAEEGI010006634.1_pt1 | contig 26110 bp, 18 predicted proteins | sample 8958751 | NCBI WGS metagenome assembly JAEEGI01 (sample SAMN16246545, study PRJNA631951) | gut metagenome | biome: gut microbiome; feature: rumen; material: KS-attached | host: Bos | place: Iran: Karaj | collected 2018-10
CTGTCCATCATTAAACGAGAGAAATAATGAGTTTTCTGCTATTCATACTGTTAATCCTCTTCCTGCTTGTGGGTCTGCCCCTGCTGCGCGGTTGGCTTTACATGCAGAACCTGCGCCGCCGTGTCAATGAGTCCTTCCGCGGCCGCCAGCAGCACGAGCGCCCTAGCCGCGAACGCTATGAAGAGGAAGAGTACACCGAGACCGGCGAACGCAAAATCTTCACCAGCAACGAGGGTGAATATGCCGACTTTGAGGAGGTCAGCGGCACCGTTATCGAGGAGACCACCTCGACGGGCGAGACCCGCACCATCATCGAGGAACAGGTCACCGATGCCGAATACGAGGAAATCCCGTGACCGATTAGACGTGCATACGAGCCCATGGCTCGCAATACAATAAAAACACCCGCCCATGCCATCGAGCATGAGCGGGTGTTTCTTCCTTGAGCGGTTTACAGCTTCAGGTCATCCTCGTTTTTGGGTTGAGGAGGATAGTCAATCGTGTAATGCAAGCCGCGTGACTCCTTCATGTCCTTGGCCTGGCGGGTGATGAGATAAGCGACATTGATGATGTTGCGCAACTCACAGATGCGGCGCGATACCTTGCTGGTCTTGAACAGCTTCTCGGTCTCCTCATAGAGGATATCCAGGCGGTTCCAGGCACGGTCCAGACGCAGGTTGCTGCGCACGATGCCCACATAATTCGCCATGATTTCTCCCACCTCTTTTTCACTCTGGCTGATGAGCACCATTTCCTCAGGATGGATGGTTCCAGCATCGTCCCATGCGGGAATATCTTCGCGATAGGAATACTCATTAAGGTGATCGATGGCATGCTTGGCGGCCGCGTCGGCATACACGACAGCCTCGATCAGCGAATTGCTGGCCAAGCGGTTACCGCCGTGCAGACCCGTGCAGGAGCACTCGCCCACTGCATACAGCCGCTTGATGCTTGAGCAAGCGTTCAAGTCCACCTTGATGCCGCCACACATGTAGTGAGCTGCAGGCACCACGGGGATATACTCCTTGGTGATGTCGATGCCCAGATCCAAGCAGTGCTTGTAGATGTTGGGGAAGTGGTGCTTGGTCTCCTCGGCATCCTTGTGGGTCACGTCCAGGAAGACGTGGTCCTCGCCTCGCTGTTTCATCTCACTATCGATAGCGCGGGCCACCACATCGCGCGGTGCCAGCGACAGGCGCGGGTCATACTTCTGCATGAACTCCTCGCCGCCCAGATTGCGCAACACGCCGCCGTAACCACGCATGGCCTCTGTGATGAGGAAGGCAGGACGGTCGCCGGGATGATACAGCGCGGTTGGGTGGAACTGCACAAATTCCATGTCCTGCACCGTACCCTTGGCACGATACACCATGGCGATGCCGTCACCTGTTGCCACCAGCGGATTGGTCGTGGTGTGATAAACACAACCGACACCACCCGTAGCCATCAATGTCACGCGTGACAGGAAGGTATCCACCTCGCCCGTTTCCTGATTGAGGACGTAGGCACCATAGCACTCGATGCCCGACGTGCGGCGCGTCACGATTTTGCCCAAGTGATGCTGGGTGAGGATTTCCACAGCAAAGTGGTCCTCATAAACGTCGATATTGGGATTGTTCTTAATGGTCTCGATGAGCGACACCTGGATTTCATGTCCCGTATTGTCGGCATGGTGCAGGATGCGGAACTCGCTGTGGCCGCCCTCACGGTGCAGGTCAAACTCGCCTTTCTCGTTGCGGTCAAAGTCCACGCCCCACCCCAGCAGCTCCTGAATCTGTGCCGGAGCCTCGGTGACAACCTTTTTCACCGCCTCGGGGTCGCTGAGCCAGTCACCGGCCACCATGGTGTCGTGGATGTGCTTTTCAAAGTTGTCCACTTCCAGGTTGGTCACGGTAGCCACGCCGCCCTGGGCCAGGTCGGTGTTGGCCTCTTCCATCTTGGACTTGCACACGAGGGCGACAGTTCCCGTCTTTGCCACCTTGAGGGCAAAGCTCATACCGGCCACACCCGAGCCGATAATGAGGTAATCATATTTGCGTACCATATTTGTTTCTGTTTTAATCTAGATTATCTAGAAATGCTAGATTGTCTAGAGCATCTAGCTGTTTTTACTCTTTCTCGCCGTACAGGAGGTCACCGCAGTCGCCCAGGCCAGGCACGATGTAACTGTGCTCGTTGAGCTCGTCATCGATATCACAGGTCCACAACGTGGTCTTCTCGTCGGGCAGGTGCTGGCGCACGACCTCAATGGCCTTGGGAGTAGCTACCACGCTGGCCACGTGGATGTGGGCAGGATGACCCTTGGTCACCAGTGCCTGATAAGCCAGTTCCATCGACGAGCCGGTGGCGAGCATCGGGTCAACAATCACCAGCGTCTTGTCGTCCAAGCGCGGGCTGGCGATATACTCGATGTGAACGACAAAATCGTCGGTCTTGGGGAAATACTTGCGATAGGCCGACACAAAGGCGTTGTCGGCTCCGTCAAAGTAACTCAGGAAACCCTCATGGAACGGCAGGCCGGCGCGCAGGATGGTAGCGAGCACCACGCGGTCGCCCAGCACATTGCACTGTTTCACGCCCAGCGGCGTCTCAATGCCAATTGTGTTATACTGGAGTTTCTTAGAAATCTCATAAGCCATGATCTGGCCCAGGCGCTGGATGTTGGTGCGGAAACGCAAGCGCTCCTGCTGCAGGTTCTTGTCACGGATTTCGCTCATGAATTGTCCCACCAGCGAATTGTGTTCACACAGATTGATAATGTCCATTTTCTTTATTGTTTAGTGGTTGAATAGTCGTTTAGAATACGTTTGGCGTTGTTGCGGTCAAGGGTCAGCTGATGCTTGAGTTCCTCCAGGCCGCACATCTTGAATTCCAGACGCAGGAAACTGATGAATTCCAAGGTAATGTCCTTGCCGTAGATGTCGTCATCAAAGTCAAACAGGTTGACCTCGATGCTCAACTGGTCGCCGTTGTCCAGTGTTGGACGCTTCCCGATATTGGCCATGCCCTGCAGCACCTGGCCGTCGACATGGGCCAGCACGGCATAGGCACCGTTGTGCGGCAGCAGCAACTGCGGGTCAATCTCGCCCACATTGGCTGTGGGGAAGCCCAGTCCGCGCCCATTGTGGAAACCATGCACAACCTTGCCCTTGATCATGTGAGGACGACCCATGCAGTGCATCGCATCCACCACCCTGCCGGCTGCTATCAGTCCACGCACAATAGTGGAGCTCACCGGAGCATAAGGGCCTAGATATTCTGGCGCTTTGACCATTTTCACACCCAGCTGCTCGCCATGCCTGCAATAGTCCCTGAAGGTCTCTCCCCTGTTGTGCCCGAAACGGTGGTTATAGCCCGCCACCAGCAGCGACACGCCGTAGCGGTCACGCAGCAGCTCGATGAACTGCGACGAGTCGAGTTTGGCAAACTCCGCAGTGAAGTCAAGCTGCAGCAGCAGGTCGGGACCAAGGGCCTCGATCTGTTTCAGTCGCTCATCAAGCGGCATGATGAGCTTGAAAGGTTCATCGGGATGGAGAACTTGACGGGGATGGCGCAAAAAGGTGATCAGCAGCGACTGTTTCCCCTGGCCGGCTGCCTGTTGCTTGAGGAAATCGACCAACGTGGCATGTCCGAGATGTACTCCGTCAAACATGCCTATTGTAGCGACAGTGCTGCCTGCAGGCAGGCGGTCGTTTTCGCCCAGTATCTTCATTCCGTCAGGAATTATTTTATTTGTCCAAATACTCTTTCAGGATGCGCATCGTGTCGTTGCACACACGGATGAACATCTCACGGTTCTTGAGCATGGTAGAGGTCTTCACTTGCTTGTCGGCTCCCGAGAACAGGTAACCGGTATCCTTGCTCTCCAGTGCACGCAGCGTGGGCACTACGCCAGCCTCAGGGCTGGGGATGTTGCGGCTCAGGTAGTCGGGCACGCGGTCCATCCAGCGCGACATGGCCAGGGCACCGCTTTTCAACAGGCCCGGATTGACACAGTTCACCGACACGCGGCGCGTCTTCATCACGCTCGACATGTAAATCGAGAACAGCGTCAGCGCCAGCTTGCTCTGAGCATAGGCTCCCCAAGGTGTGAAATGGGACACTGCAGGGAACTCATAGGGCAGCGACACAAAACGGCGCGACACGCTGGTTGACAGGATGATGTGACCACCCTCCTCAATCAGCGGATAGACCTGCATCGACAACAGCACCGTACTCAGGTAGTTGACTTGTACCGCATGCTCAAAACCATCCTCTGAAATCTCGCTGCGGCGGGGCAGCAAGCCGGCATTGTTGATCAGCGCGGCAACAGGACGGTTCAATGCCCGCAGACGCTTCACAAAGTCATTGACCAGCTCAAACGAGTTCAGGTCGAGTTGCAAACAGGTAATATCCTTGTTGCGGGTCACCGAGCGCAACTGCGCGGCATAATTCTCGGCTTTCTTGATGTCACGGCTTGCCAGCAGCACGGCCTTGCCTTGCTCTGCAAGCTTGCGCGAAATCACACTGCCCATGCTGTCGGTCGAGCCAGTGACGATATATAACGGCTTTTCTTGCTCAGCCATCAGCTTGTCGTTATCGGTCATCATATCATTTTAGTTTTTCGGTTCATTTCTTTCTAACCTGCAAAGATACAAAACTTCGCCCAATGACATCCCGATTTGCACAAAAAAAAGCGCTCCTTGCTGCAGAAAGACGGTTACGGCTTCAATAATGTCATGAGATAACAGCCGACAGAGCATTTGCCGACCGGGGAAATGAGGTCTTTTTTTTGGCGATGAAGGCAAGTTGGTGTAATTTTGCAACATCATCTAATGATTGTGACAACATGAGTGAATATGTTACTGTTATCGGGGGTGTCAACATGGACATCTCGGCGGCATTGACGGCGCCCTTTGTTCCTGCCGACTCGGTGCCGGGACAAGTGACCCTGGGATGCGGCGGCGTGGCGCGCAACATCGCCCACAACCTGCGGCTGCTGGGGCATGAGGTGAAATTTGTGAGCACTTTCGGCGGCGAGACCTTCGGCGAGATGTGCTGGCGTGAGTGCCAGGCCATCGGACTGGACCTCTCGCTGAGTGAGCGCTGTGAGGGCATGCGCAACGGCCTGTACCTGTGTGTCAACGACCAGACGGGTGACATGATTGCCGCCGTTGCCGACACCGACATCGTCGATCAGATCACGCCCGAATTCCTTGAGGCCCGCATCGAGGCCATCAATGGCTCGGTCCTCGTCATGGCCGACACCAACATCTCCACCGAGGCCCTGCAATACCTCATCAATCACTGCACTGCCCCACTGATGGTCGATACCGTGAGCACCGCAAAGGCTCCCCGTGTCATCAAGGCATTGCAGCAAAGTCAAAGCCATCGCCTTCACGCGCTAAAACTCAACCTCCAGGAAGCCCAATCCGTAACAGGCTGCTCCTCTGCTCAAGAAGCCGCTAACCGTCTCACAGCCATGGGCGTGCACGAGGTCTATATTACCCTGGGCAGTGACGGCGTGTACTGCAGCGACGGCACCCGCCACGAACAGTTCAAGGCCATCCCCTCCCGCGTCATCAACACCACCGGGGCCGGTGATGCCTTCATCGCCGGTGTGGCCCATGCCCAGATAACCAACATCCCGTTTCCCGAGTGCGCCATGACCGGCCTCAAAGCCGCCCATGCCACCCTACTCTCCCCACAGACCGTCAACCCCGACATCAAAAACTACCTATAACAATAACAAAACTAACAACTAAAAACTAAAAACTAAATATATGAATCCTTATCTTTCCATCTCTCCCGAAGTGCAGCAGGCACTTGACGAGGGCCGTCCCGTGGTCGCCCTCGAGTCCACCATCATCTCACACGGCATGCCCTATCCGCAGAATGTGGAAACCGCCCTCAAGGTCGAGCAGACCATCCGTGACGGCGGTGCTGTGCCCGCCACCATCGCCATCATCGGCGGCAAACTCAAAGCAGGCTGCACACCCGACGAAATCGAGTACCTGGGCCGCAAAGGCCAGGCAGTGACCAAGGCCTCGCGCCGCGACCTGCCCGTACTCATCGCCCGCGGTGAGGACGGAGCCACGACCGTGACCACCACCATGATCATCGCCGCAATGGCTGGCATCAAGGTGTTTGCCACCGGTGGCATCGGCGGCGTGCACCGCGGTGCCGAGACCACGATGGACATCAGTGCCGACCTCGAGGAGCTGGCCATGACGCCCGTGATGGTCATCTGCGCCGGTGCCAAGTCGATACTCGATCTGGGACTCACGCTGGAATACCTTGAGACCAAGGGTGTGCCCGTCATCGGCTACGGCACCGAGGAACTGCCCGCCTTCTACACCCGACACAGCGGCTTCAAGGTGGATTACCGCATCGACACCCCCGAGGAACTGGCAGCCGCATTCAAGGCCAAGCTCGACATGGGCCTGAAGGGCGGCATGCTCGTCACCAACCCCATCCCCGAGGAATATTCCATGCCCGCCGAGGTCATCAACAAGGCTATTGATGAAGCCATTGACGAGGCCAACCGCTTAGGCATCAAGGGCAAGGAAACGACTCCGTTCCTGCTTGCCAAGGTCAAGGACCTCACTGGCGGTGACAGCCTGGCCAGCAACATCCAACTGGTGCTCAACAATGCCCGCCTGGCTGCCAAAACCGCTGCAGCCCTCATGGCGCAATGATTTTTTTCAGCAAAGAGTATCGCTAGTTGAACTAAAATAAATACCTTTGTAGTTTGAAATTAAACGAAGTTTAATCATTGCTAAAATAGACTACGAATTATGAGATGTCAACATTGCGGACACGAGGTACCTGATGGTTCTGTCTTTTGCAACCATTGCGGCTACCGCATGAGTAATGAGATCACATGCAGTTACTGTCACGAATCCATGCCGTCAACATCGGTCTTTTGCCCCCATTGCGGCAAAGCTGTTGATAATGCTGTGAACGTGGCTTCGCGCCAGACAACCGCTGCGCAAGCCAGTTCCCGCCCCACGACCTACAATGAGCAGCGCCAAGCCGCCCAGGCAAGAGACCAGCAACGCCAAGCCAATGCCTGGCAGCGCCCAGAACCCGTCGAACCCGATGATGATGACGACAACGAGGGTGGAGGCGGACGTTCACACTACGACCGCAACCTCATCATCGGTATCGTGCTCGCAGTGCTCGCCATTGCCCTGCTGTCGTTGTTGAAACACTGCAACAGCCGTGAGAACGACCGCCTGGAAGCCCGTGCCGACAGTGCCGCCCTGGTTGCCGAGGGCAGTCAGGACCCGATGGCTGTGCTCACCGCCGAGTTGAGCCGCAACGCCTTTACCGACGACAAGGCCTACACGGGCTGTGCCGTGCGTTTTGCAAGCACTGACCCTGACACCCCCGAGCGCATCGTGGGTGTAACGTATAAGGATGACACCAATCGGCCGTTCATCAAGGTTTATCAGCTGACCCGTGACGGTGCTCAGTGGAAGACCGAATTGGGCCAGACCAAGTACTTCGACGGCCGCAGCATCATCATGGATAACTCGTCGCTCATCGCCGACGGCATGAACGTGCCCAGAGCCGTGACCATCGATGGCAAGGAATACCTCTATTTTGCCTTCCTCAACCACCTGAAGGGTGCAGGCGAAGGCAACAATGGCCGTGTGACATTGGCACTGTATGATGTCGATGCCAAAAAGATGACGACCTTGACCTATGACGGCCAGATCCGCTCCCGCACCGACGGCCGCCAGTATGTCTATAGCCGTGGCCCCCTTGAGAACACCAGCGGCAGCGAGCGCACTTTCCTGCGCCAGGAAGCTGCCAGCATCGGTGCCATCAAAGTAGCCACCCAGGAAGAAATTGACGCCGAGGAAGAGGCCAAAGCCAAGGAGGAAGAAGAAAAAGCTCTCGCTGGTGAGGAGAACGCCGAAAAGAAGTGGGAACACGACAATGCCGAGAACATGGACAAACTCAAAGAGGGTGAGGAAGTGAAAATGAAGCCCACCCAGTATGACAAGCCCATTATCAACATGAAGGAAATCAAGGACAAGCTTGAGAACGACCGTTATCTTGTCTTCCTGGACACCAAGGGTTCGGTAGTGGGATTCAATAAGAGCAGCCGCAAGTACTTCACCATCTATGGTGGCAAGAACGGCGCTGCCACGGGCATCAGCTTCAACGGCGACAACAACGTGCTCATCAAGACCGGCGGCGGCAACATCACCTATGACCTGGTGCATGACAAGGCCAAAAATGCCAATTAATAACGACAATCATGACTCCTGAGCGACGTTATTACTTTTGGTTCTTTTTCAAGTTGAACATCATCCTAATAGGGCTGCTCGCCCTGCTGTGGTGGTTGAACAACGTCGTGTATGCGGGATGAGAGGTTTTAGGTTTTAGGCTTTAGGTATAACAAATAAACAGTGAAAAAATGGCTGTAGAAATAAGAGAACTCCAACCCACCAAGCGCAACCTGCTCAAGTTTGTGCACTTCCCCATCGACACGCTGTATCGCGACAGCAAGTATTTTGTACCCCCTCTGGTCACCGACGAGCTGAACACGTTGCGGCCCGACAAGAACCCGGCATTTGACTTCTGCGAGGCTGTTTACTTCATGGCCTATCGCGACGGCAAACCCGTGGGACGCGTTGCCGGCATCATCAACCACGTGTGCAACGAGCGCTCGGGCAAGAAAGAGGCTCGTTTCAGCTACATAGACTTCATTGACGATACCGAGGTCGTTGACGCCCTCATCGACGCTGTGACCCGCTGGGGCAAGAGCAAGGGAATGGAACACTTGACCGGCCCGTTGAGTTTTACCGACATGGACCCCGAGGGCATGCTCATCGAGGGTTATGACCGCGTGGGCACCAGCGGCGGCATCTACAACTTCCCGTATTATCCCAAGCACATGGAGCGCCTGGGATTTGTCAAGGATGCCGACTGGGTGGAACTCTTGATCACCATCCCCAAGGAGATTCCCGAGAAGATGAACCGCATCTCCAACCTTGTCGCTCAGCGCTACAATCTGGAGACCATCAAGTATACCAGCCGCAAACAGCTGGTGGCCGACTATGGCGACGCCATCTTCAAATTGATCAATGTGGCCTACGACGAGATTTTCGGCTATTCGCCCTTGTCCGACAAGCAGATCAAGCACTACATCAAAATGTACTTGCCTTTCCTGCCGTTGAACGACCTGGCCATGGCCGTGGAGAAAGACACGCGCGAACTTGTGGCCGTGGGCATCTCCATCCCCTCGATGGCCAGAGCGCTCATCAAGAACCGCGGCCGCCTGTTCCCCATGGGCTGGAAACCATTGCTCCACGCCTTCAAGCACAACGATGTCGTTGACCTGATGCTTATCGCCGTCAAGCCCGAGTACCAGAACAAGGGTGTCAACTCCCTGCTGTTCACCGACCTCATCCCCTGCTTCAACGAGTACGGCTACAAGGTCGCTGAGAGCAACCGTGAGTTGGAGCTCAACTCCAAGGTGCTCAAGCAGTGGGAATACTTCGAGACCGAACAGCACAAGCGCCGCCGCGCCTACACCAAACCCATCTAGAACATCTAGCCTGGCGGGTGCCAACTAACAACCAGAAACTAACAACTAAAAACTAAAATATATGAACGACAAGATTCAAGTTATCAGTAAATATGCCCTTGAGGGCTTGAATGCAGAGGCATTGAACAAGGCCGCACTTGCTGCCAAGCAGACGCTTGAAAGCGGCAGTGGACTGGGCAACGACTTCCTGGGCTGGTTGCACCTGCCCAGCAGCATCGACGACCAGCAACTGCAGTCCATCGAGCAGACGGCTGCCATCCTGCGTCAGGAGTGTGAGTATGTCATCACCATCGGCATCGGTGGCAGTTATTTGGGCGCCAAGGCCATTATCGAGGCCCTGAGCGACCATTTTGCCGCCTATAAGTGCGGCAATGGCCCCAAGGTCGTGTTTGCCGGTAACAACATCGGCGAGGACTACCTCTATGACCTAATGGACCTGGTGCGCGGACACAAGTTCGGCATCATCGTTATCTCCAAGTCAGGCACCACGACCGAACCCGCCATCGCCTTCCGCCTGTTCAAGGAGATGCTCGAGAAGCAGGAGGGCAAGGAGTTTGCCCAGCGCAACATCGTGGCCGTGACCGATGCCCGCCGCGGCGCCCTGCGCAACCTGGCCACCCAAGAGGGCTATGCCACCTACGTCATCCCCGACAACGTGGGCGGACGTTTCTCGGTGCTCACTCCCGTGGGCCTGCTGCCTATTGCCGTAGCCGGATTTGACATCCGTGCCCTGGTGGCTGGCGCTGTCGAGATGGAAAAGGACGGTGACGAGCAGGTGCTCAACTATGCCATCGCCCGCAATGCCTTGTACCAGGATGGCAAGAAAATCGAGATTCTCGCCAACTTCACTCCGCGCCTGCACTTCCTGGCCGAGTGGTGGAAACAGCTCTACGGCGAGAGCGAGGGCAAGGGCCACAAGGGCATCTTCCCCGCCAGCGTCGATTTCACCACCGACCTGCACAGCATGGGACAGATGATCCAGGACGGCGAGCGCACCATCTTTGAGACGGTGCTCAGCGTGGGCGACCAGCAGCACGAGGTCATTATCCCCACCGACGAGGCCGACTTGGACGGACTCAACTACATCGCCGGCAAGAACGTGGACTACGTCAACAAGATGGCCGAGTTGGGAACCCGCTTGGCACACGTCGACGGCGGCGTGCCCAACCTGCTCATCACGATGCCCGCCGTCAATGAGCGTTACCTGGGACAGCTGATTTACTTCTTTGAGAAGGCCTGTGGCGTGAGCGGTTACATGCTGGGTGTCAACCCGTTTGACCAGCCCGGTGTCGAGGCGTACAAGAAGAATATGTTCGCCCTGCTCGAGAAGCCGGGCCACGAAGAGGCCACTGCTGCCATCAAGGCTAGGCTTTAGGCTTTAGGATTCTTACTAACAACTAAGAACAACACAACTAACAACTATATTATAAGTAACACATAAACATGATTTATCCGATTCTTACGGCCGAGGAAGCCGCCGAATTTGTACAAAATGGCTTCACAGTAGGTGTTTCGGGCTTTACTTCGCCCGGTTGTCCTCAAGCAGTGCCCGTTGCTATTGCCGAGCGTGCAAAGCGCGAGCATGAGGCAGGACGCGAGTTCAAGATCAACCTCTTTAGCGGTGCATCGACCAGCGACCACATTGATGGTGAGCTGACCCGTGCCGACGCCTTGAACTTTCGCACCCCCTATCAGTCGCATCCCGACATGCGCAAGGCCATCAATGCTAATGCCATCCACTATAACGACCGCCACCTGAGCGAGCTGGCTCAGGAGTTCCGCTATGGCTTCTACGGCAAGATGGACATCGCCATCGTCGAGGCTCAGAGCATTACCGACGACGGTGAGCTCGTGCTGGGTACCTCGATGGGCAACACCGCCACCTGGCTGCAGACCGCCGACAAGGTGATTGTCGAGGTCAATGACCAGATTCCCGAGACCATCCGCGGCATGCACGACGTTTATATGCCTCTTGACCCGCCTTACCGTCGCGAGATCCCCATCTATACGCCTCACGACCGTGTGGGCTCTCCCACCGCTCATGTTGACCCTAAAAAGGTTCTGGGCGTTGTCAAGACCTCGCTGCCCATCAGCAAGGAGGGTGCCTTCACCCCTGTTGACGACGTGACCGCCGCCATCGGCCGCAACGTGTGCGCCTTCCTGGTAGCAGAGCTCAAGGCCGGCCGCATTCCCAAGGAGTTCCTGCCCCTGCAGAGCGGTGTGGGCAACATCGCCAACGCAGTGCTCGACGCCCTGGACAAGAGCAGCGACATTCCCGCATTTGAGATGTACACCGAGGTTATCCAGGACAGCGTGCTCGAGTTGCTCGAGAGCGGCAAGTGTAAATTTGCCAGCACCTGCTCGATGACCTTCTCCAGCGGTGCCATGACCGAGTTCTTTGAGAAGGGCGAGGCCCTGCACGGCAAGGTGCTCATGCGTCCCAGCGAAATCAGCAACAACCCCGAGGTTGTTCGCCGTTTGGGCGTCATCACGATGAACACCGCCATCGAGGCCGACATCTATGGCCACATCAACTCGACCCACGTTAGCGGCACCCGTCTGATGAACGGCGTGGGCGGCTCGGGCGACTTCACCCGCAACGCCTACATCAGCATCTTCCTGTGCCCGTCAATCAAGAAGGACGACTGCATCAGCACCATCGTGCCCATGGTTTCCTATCCCGACCACAACCCGCATTCGGTAGATATCATCATCACCGACCAAGGTATCGCCGACCTGCGCGGCAAGGATCCCTTGCAGAGCGCTCACGAAATCATCGAGCACGCTGCTCATCCCGTCTATCGTCCCCTGCTGCGCGAGTACCTGAATCTCGCCAAGAAGGGCCACGTGATGATGAATCCCGACATTGCCTTCGCCTTCCACAGCACCCTGATGCACGAGGGCGACATGCGCAAGACCGACTACTCCAAGTTCCTGAAGTAATCACATGAAGGGATTCTCCTCATAATCAATCATTGCACTGCTGGTAAGCTTAACGTTTGCCAGCAGTTGCAATTTATTATATCTCAGCCGAGAAGAATCACGCACAAAAGGCCAAATAATTAACGACTTCCGCTGATAAGAAGTTCCATTACCAATTATATACCATCTCACTAGATGAGTTATGTAACTATTGGAATAATCAGTATATCTCTGGTTGCCATTCTTTTGATTTGGATGGCAATGAGATTCTATTATCATCGGGAATCAACTACGATAGATAAACACATAGAAGATTTACCTCGCTTTCAGAGTAAAGACAGCTATGATAAAGCCAAAGAAACAACAGAAAAACAGAATCAAGAACAAATAGACAATCTTAAAACTCTTCTCGAGTCCAGTTTTGTTGACCATGTAATAACCGCTGCTGAGAAAGAATCATTCTCTGAACTCTATCGTCCTCTATTCAAAAAAGTATATGCGTTTACCAAGAAACTAACAATCTTTCATCTTGAGCCTTCTGATAGTATAACACAATTTGTTGAAGACTATTGCTCATTATCCCAACTGGTAAATAATCACAATCAACAAGTAATTAATAGTCGATTAATATTATACCAAGACTTTTTTGATCATTGTCTGCAATATCCATTGGACAATCAGCAAAGACGTTCAATATTATCAGAAGAGAATAATTGCCTTGTCATTAGCAGCGCAGGCAGTGGCAAAACATCATCTATTGTCGGAAAAGTAAAGTATTTGATAGATATAAAGAAGATTCCCGTTGAGCAAATCCTCCTAATCAGTTACACCAACAAAGCCGCTACTGAATTGACTGAGAGAGTTAATGTTTCAGGACTGCGCGGTTATACATTCCATAAATTAGCACTGGACATTATTAGCAGAGTAACGGGTCAAAAACCCACTATCTGTGATAATACAGATTTACTTCTTGTAAATATTTACCATCTGTTATTGAAAAACAAAGAATTCAAAAAGAGTATTATCGATTATTTTGCTGAATATCAAGACCTTGAAAGCGACATAGAGAAACAACAAAATGAAAAACGAAGGGAACTGATAAGGCAAAAAAAGGAACGGCTTAAGGCAAGTTTGCCTGATATGGATGGTAATGCCGTTTATGTTAAGAGCAAACAAGAACTAAGAATCTGTTTTGCGTTGTCTTCTCTTGGTTTGAATTATCGTTACGAAGATCCCTATGAGTTTACAGTAGCAGATGAAATGCACTCACAATACAAACCAGATTTTTCTATATATTATGAGAAAAACGGTAAACGTTGCAGAATCTATCTTGAACATTTTGGAATTGATGAACATGGTTTGGTTCCATCATGGTTTGCTAAAGAAAAAGGGATTTCTTACGATGAAGCGAACAAGAAGTATGGTGATGGCATAACCTGGAAAAAGGAAGTTCATAAGAAATATGGCACAAAGATGATTTCAACCTCAAGTGCCGATTTTCATTATCACAATATTCGCGATTTTCTGAAAAAGCAATTCATTCAAAATGGTGTACCAGTTCATGAAAAAACCGATGATGAGATATGTGAATTAATTCTACCTGAGAACAGCCCACAGGAAAAAGCCTTTATAAGACTTATAATTACGTTTATCACATTAATGAAATCCCGTTGTGTATCAATAGATGATGTATTGAAGAAAGCGCATTATGATGAACATAGTACTTTTACTATAAAAAATATCATCAAACCTGTTTATGAGGCTTATGTTCTTGAACTACAGAAACGTAAAGAGTTAGATTTTACTGATGTAATTCTTCAAGCAACAGAATTATGTAAATCTTCCCATCCTGTTGATTACCGATATATCATAGTTGATGAATTCCAAGATATTTCAATTGACAGATACAATTTTCTTTTAGCCTTACGCGATGGCAATCCTCCAGCCAAACTCTACTGTGTCGGTGATGACTGGCAATCGATTTATCGCTTTTCCGGGAGTGACATGGCATTATTTAATCGTTTTGCAGATTATTTTGGGCCAACAGAAATTAACCGAATTGAGACTACTTACCGTTTTGGGAACCCACTAATTGAATTATCGTCAAAATTTATTCAGCGAAATGAAACCCAAATCAGCAAAAACATCCATACATACAATAACGCCATAAGAACTGAACTCCAGTTTCAAAGTTACTATACTAATAATTATTGTAACATCCTCACCCAATTGGTATCTTCAATTCCCAAGGATAAATCAATCTTTCTTTTAGGGAGGTATTCTTTTGATGTTATTCATTTGGCATCAACGTATCAGTCCGTCTCAGAAGGCGATAAAACGTTCTACATCATCAATGACAGAAAGATTGAATTTCTTACAGTGCATAAATCAAAAGGATTAGAGGCTGACTACGTGATTATTCTACAATGTAACAAAGGCACATACGGATTCCCATCGCGAATCAGTGATAACCCTGTGCTTGATTACGTTCTAACAAAAAGCGACCAATTCCCATTTGGAGAAGAAAGGCGTTTGTTCTATGTGGCTATCACTCGTGCAAAAGTAAAGACTATTGTGCTCTATGACCAACGAATTCCTTCTCTTTTTGTAGATGAGTTTCTTTTGCCCGAGACCATAACAAGGGATAGTTACTCAATACATCCTAATGCAATGAAAAAGTGGACAAGAGCTGCTGATAGATTCCTCATAACTCTATATAAAGAAGGGAAAAGCATAAAAGAGATATCAGAAAAAATGGGAAGAAGTCAAACTGCAATTGTAATGCGATTAGGCAAATTAGGTATATCTTAATGGCAAATAAAATGATGACCAAGAACGAGAACCTTAAGGCTCATGGCGCCATGCTGCTGGCAATGGTGCTGTTCGGGCTGATGGCTACCTTCTCCAAGGATGTCCTCGCCAACGGCGGCATCACGGGGCCTCAGTTGGTTGCCTTCAGGATTTGCGGCGCGGCCATCCTCTTTTGGCTGGGATCGATCATTGTGCCGCAACAGCGCGTCGAGCGCCGCGACTTGCTGAAGATCGTGGGCGCCAGTTTCTTTGGCTTCGTGATGGCCCAGGGCGGCTATATCGTGGGACTGAGCCTCACCTCTCCCATCAATGCCACCATCGAATTGACCACGATGCCCATCTTCACGCTCATCCTCTCGTCCATCATCCTCAACGAGCGCATCACCCCGCGCCGGGCCCTGGGCATCGCTTTGGGCTTCACGGGCGCCGTGCTGCTCATCACCTGCACCACATCGGGAGCCAGTGGCCATCCTACCGACTTCCGCGGCGACATCCTCATCCTGATCTCACAAGTGGGATATGCCTTTTATCTGACCTATTTCTCGGGCGTAATCCGCAAGTATGACGCTTTCACGTTCAACAAGTGGACGTTTACCTTTGCCAGCATCATGATCATGCCCTTTGTGGCACCACACATCGCCCAGATCGACTGGCCCGCCATGAGCGCCAGGACAGCGACCGAAATCATCTATATCGTGGCTGCAGCCACCTTCTTCACATTCCTGCTCGTCGTGTGGGCCCAACGGCGCCTCATGCCCACCACCGTGAGCTCTTACAACTATGTGCAGCCCTTTGTGGCAGTCGTGGCCAGCGTGGCCATGGGACTCGCCGTGTTCCAATGGATGCACGCCGTCGCAGCCGCCCTCATCTTCACGGGCGTCTGGCTGGTCATCAATTCCAAAAGCAGTAAATCCTAAGCTTTCTTGAAGTACTCCTTCATCAGTTTCTTGACCCTGGGGCTCAAGACGATGATGGTGAACATGGTGCACAGGGCCATCAGCGCAAACGCGAGGTCCATGATGCTGACCATGACCTTGAGCGGTATCATGGCGGCTACGATAATCATCGCCAGATAGTAGTAATTGTACCACTTGACGTTGTGGGCACCGAAGAGGTAGTTGGTGCACTTTTGGCCGTAATAGCTGTAGGAGAACATCGTCGAGAAGGCAAAGAAGAAGACGATGGTCATCAACAGCAGGTGGCCGATGCCGGGCAGCAGCTGTCCCCAGGCACCCAGGGCGACGTAGAGGCCCTTGGGGTCGGTCAGCCCCACATAGTTCCCGGCAATGATGATGGGAATAGATGTCAATGTGCACACCAGACCCGAGTCGATGGCGGGACCGAGCATGGCGATAAGGCCCTCGCGAATGGGATCGGTGTTCTTGCTGGCACCATGCATCATCGACGCGGTACCCACACCTGCCTCGTTGACAAAGGCAGCGCGCCGTGCGCCCGTCAGGGCAACGTAGGCAAAGGCGCCAAAGCCGGCCTTCATGCTGAATGCTCCCTCAAAAATCTGGCCGAACACGCCAGGAATCTCCCTGAAGTTCATCGCCATGATCACAAGCACCATGATGAGGTAAAGCACCACCATCACGGGCACGATGCGCGAGGCGAACAAGGCAATGCGCTTGATGCCGCCCAGGATCACGGCTCCCACGATGGCAACCATAATCACACCCATGATGAAACGCAGCATCAGCGTGTTTTCAATGCCCATAGGCGTCGTGAACACCGTTGTCACCGACTCGACCAGCTGGTTGGCCTGCATGAAGCACAGCGTGCCCACGAGGCCGAAGATCGAGAAGGCCACGGCCAGCGGTTTCCACTTCTCGCCCAAGCCCTTGGTGATGATGTACATCGGGCCGCCCTGCACCTCGCCGGCGCTGTCATGTCCCTTGTACATGATGGACAGCGAGCCCTCAAAGAACTTGGTGCTCATGCCCACCAGGGCACTCACCCACATCCAGAAGACCGTTCCAGGCCCACCCACCGACAACGCGATGGCTACGCCCGCAATGTTACCCATGCCCACTGTGGCGGCAATGGCGCTCAGCAGCGCCTGCACCGAGCTGATCTGTCCCGACTGCTTGCCGCTGTCGCTGGCCTGCTTGTCGCGCAAGGCACGCATTGCCCATGGCAAGCGCCTGATTGACACCGCTCCCGAAAACAGGAACAGGAACAATCCGCCGCCAATCAGCAGAAAAAACTCAGGGTAGCCGCACACAGCGTCGCTGGCGGCCACAATCCAGTCACTCAATGCAGTGAGCATGTTTTCCATATACTATCGATATCTAACGTTAATGATTTGGGGCAAAGGTAAGGCTTTTTTCCATATAAACCAAAAACGAGGCTGCTCACGCAGTCTCGTCTCTGGCGCTTCTTCTTGGACTTGAACCAAGGACCCCCTGATTAACAGTCAGATGCTCTAACCAACTGAGCTAAAGAAGCAATCCTCTCTTAAATATCTATCTATTATGATGCGCTTCTTCTTGGACTTGAACCAAGGACCCCCTGATTAACAGTCAGATGCTCTAACCAACTGAGCTAAAGAAGCGTTTTCAGCACCCTATCGGCAGACCCTGCCGAAAAATGCGGTGCAAAGATAGTGCCAATAATTGAACTGTGCAATAAAAAAATGAAAAAACTTGCTTTTTTTCGGTTCTACACAGTTTTTTCGTCCACCAAATCGGCTGATATTCGTGGAATAGTAGTATTTTCGCAGTCTAAATACATTCAAGTTCCGGCTGGAACTTGAAGTTTAAAGTTTAATGTTTAGAGTTTAATGAGCTATTCAGTTTGCAAGCTGACTTGTTGAAACCAGAATATATTAATGAAAAAGACGCTCAAATACTTGGCTTGGGCCTGTGTCATTGCCGCCCTTGCCGCTCCAGTTGCCGTTGCCGATGATGACAAGGCGGTCAACGATGACGCTGCCGTAGCTCGCAGCCTGGACATCTTCAACACCTTGTATAAGGAGTTGAACACGTTCTATGTCGATACCATCGATGCCCAAAAGAGCATCGAGAATGCCATCAACGCGATGCTGGACGACATCGACCCCTATACCGAATACATTCCCGCTAAGGAGACCGACGAGTTCATGACCATCAGCACCGGCGAGTATGGCGGCATCGGCAGCTACCTGATGGAGCGCACCGTTAACGGCAAGAAGGGCGTCTATATCAGCGGCCCCTACGAGGGCAGCCCCGCAGCCCGTGCCGGCCTGCGCTCGGGCGACCGCATCATCATGATTGACGGCGACAGCACCGCCAACTGGACCAGCGACCAGGTGAGCAAGCGCCTCAAGGGTCAGGCCAACACCCACTTGACCGTGACCGTCGTGCGCCCCTATGACGAGGACAGCATCAAGACGTTCTCCTTCAACCGCGAGACCATCAGCGTCAATCCCGTGCCCTACTACGGCGTGACACGCGACAACATCGGCTACATAGACCTCACCTCCTTCAACGAGAAGTCGGCCCAGCAGGTGCGTGACGCCCTCATCGAGCTGAAGAAGGACCCGCGCGTCAAGAACATCGTGCTGGACCTGCGCAGCAACGGCGGCGGCATCGTCGAGGGTGCCATCCAGATTGTGGGCTACTTCGTGCCCAAGGGCACCCAGGTGCTCGTGATGCGCGGCCGCGACAAGTCGAGCGAACGCACCTACAAGACCACTGTTGACCCCATCGACACCGACATACCCCTAGCTGTACTCATCGACGGCGGTTCGGCCAGCGCCAGCGAGATCACTGCCGGTGCCCTGCAGGACCTGGACCGCGCTGTCATCATCGGTTCGCGTTCCTTTGGCAAGGGACTGGTACAGTCCACGCGCCAGCTGCCCTATGACGGCATCCTCAAGGTGACCATCGCCAAGTACTACATCCCCAGCGGACGCCTCATCCAGGAGGTGGACTACGGCAACCGCAACGACGACGGCACCTACAAGAAGACCACCACCGACAGCACCGCCCGCATCTTCCACACCGCCCATGGCCGTGAGGTGCGCGAGGGTGGCGGCATCATGCCCGACATCAAGGTCGAGCCCCGCGAGCTGAAGCGCATCGTCTATAACATCATGCGCGATCACTGGGACTTTGACTTCGCCACCAAGTATGTTGCCGAGCACGGCCAGGAAATTCCCGAGCCGGCCAACTTCCAGGTGACCGACGAGATCTTCAACGAGTTCAAGGCCTTTATCAATGCCGACAAGTTTGAGTATGACAAGGTGTGCGAGCAGCAGCTGGCCACCCTGCGCAAGACCGCGACTGCCGAGGGCTACATGAACGATTCCATCCAGGCCCAGTTCGACCTCCTCGAGCAGATGCTCAAGCACGACCTCGACCACGACCTGGACCTGCACCGCCGCGACATCACCTACCTCATCGGTCAGGAAATCATGGACCGCCTCTACTATCAGCGCGGCCAAGTCCAGAACGCCATCAAGGACGACGACTACCTCGATGCCGCCAAGAAGATGTTCGACACCGCCGGCGAATACCAGCGCATCCTCAACATCCCCGCCAAGAAAGGGAAATCCAACAAGAAGAAAAAGTAACGGCCAATTGGCTCAATAGTCTTTTAAAAAGGCGTGACACGAGTTGTGTTGCGCCTCGTTTTTTACAAGCCGGTGGCTTGCAATACTGGGACAGCACGAGCGGGGACGCGGTTTTGCAAAAAGTTGTTTGAGTTGTTTTTCTTTATTGAGGCGTGTTTGGGGAATAATGAGTAACTTTGCAGCATGGAGATACGGGAGCTGTGTACATTATTTAATGGGAAGGGACGGACTGCGGCGGTGAAGAAGCTGCTGGCCGGTGCCGGTAATGCTGTAATTGACGGGCTGGCAGGGTCCAGCGCGGCGATGCTGCTGGCACAGCTGCCCCAACGCGATTGCCCGTATCTGATTATCGTCAACGACCTGGACGAGGCGGGCTACATGTACAATGACCTGTGCCAAATGGCTGGGGACAAACAGGTGCTGATTTTCCCGTCGGGCTATAAGCGCGACATCAAGTATGGCCAGGTGGACGCTCCCAACGAGATTCTGCGCACCGAGGTGCTGAACCGCTGGTATGATGACCCGGGGGTGCGCTGGGTGGTCACCTACCCCGAAGCGCTTGCCGAGCGTGTGCGCCGCCGCGAGGACGTGGAGGCCAGTACGGTGCAGCTGCGCGCCGGCGGCACGGCCGACCTGACCGAGGTCACGGCACGGCTCCGCGAATTGGGCTTCACGGCGACCGATTACGTCTATGAGCCGGGACAGTACAGCGTTCGCGGTTCAATCCTTGACGTGTTCTCCTACAGCAATGAATTGCCCTACCGCATCGACTTCTGGGGCGACGACATCGACTCGATACGCACCTTCAACGTCGAGACCCAGCTGAGCGAGGAGCGCCTGGAGCAGGTGAGCATCCTCAACAACCATTCATCAGGCGGCGGCCGTGAGGACAACGTGTCGCTGCTGGACTATGTGGGCGACGACACCATTGTGCTGTGCCGCAGCGAGCACTGGCTCACGGCCCGCATCCGCGAGATTGCCCAGGAAGGCATGTCGGTCAGCGCCATCATCGCCGACGAGGGCGACACCCAGGCCACCAACAAGGTCGTGGATGCCGACCTGTTTGTCAAGCGCCTGCATGAACTGCGGCGCATCGCCTTTGTCAACGGCGAGGCCGCCCCCGAGCGCGGCGTCAAACGCCTGTCGCTGCACTGCAAGCCGCAGGGCATCTACCACAAGAACTTTGACCTCATCGGGCAGTCGTTCACCGATTTCCTGTCCAAGGGCTACAAACTGGTCATCCTGAGTGACAGCGCCAAGCAGATTGAGCGTCTGCACAACATCTTTGAGGACCGTGGCGACGCCATCACTTTTGAACCCGTGCTGCGGACACTGCACGAGGGCTTTGTTGACGATGACCTGAAGCTGTGCGTCTTCACCGACCACCAGATATTTGACCGATTCCACAAGTATAACCTCAAGAGCGACCGAGCGCGCTCGGGCAAGCTGGCCCTGTCGCTCAAGGAGCTGAACCAAATTGAAAAAGGCGACTATATCGTGCACGAGGACCTGGGTGTGGGCAAATTTGGAGGCTTGATCCGCACGTCGATGAACGGCACGCCACAGGAGATGATCAAACTCACCTACCTGAACGGCGACGAGGCCTACGTGTCCATCCACTCACTGCACAAACTCTCGAAATACCGCAGCAAGGAGGGCGAGGCACCGCGCCTGAACCGCTTAGGCAGCAACGCCTGGGCCAAGATCAAGTCGCGCACCAAGAGCCGCCTGAAAGACATCGCTCGCGAACTCATCCGCCTGTATGCCGCCCGCCGCGAGCAGCAGGGCTTTGCCTACACACCCGATGGCTACCTGCAGCAGGAGCTGGAGGCCTCGTTCATCTATGAGGACACGCCCGACCAGCTGACCGCCACTCAGGCCGTCAAAGCCGACATGGAGAGCACCAAGCCGATGGATCGCCTCATCTGCGGCGATGTGGGCTTCGGCAAGACCGAAATTGCCGTGCGCGCCGCCTTTAAAGCCGCTACCGACGGCAAACAGACCGCCGTGCTCGTGCCGACGACGGTGCTGGCGTTCCAACACTGGCGCACCTTCAGCGACCGATTGAAGGACTTCCCTGTGCGCGTCGATTACCTGAGCCGTGCCCGCAAGCCCAAAGAGGTAAAGCAACTGCTGGCCGACCTGAAGGAAGGCAAAATCGATATCCTGATCGGCACCCACAAACTCATCGGCAAGACCGTGCAGTTCCATGACCTGGGACTGCTGGTGGTGGACGAGGAACAGAAATTCGGCGTCGCCGTCAAGGACAAACTCAAACAGATGAAACTTAACGTGGACACGCTGACGATGAGCGCTACGCCCATCCCGCGCACGCTGCAGTTCTCGCTGATGGGTGCCCGCGACCTGAGCACGCTGACCACCCCGCCCGCCAACCGTTATCCCATCCTCACCACCGTGGGGACACTGAACGACGACATCGTTGCCGAGGCCATCAATTTCGAGCTCTCGCGCAACGGCCAGGTCTTCTTTGTCAACCACCGCATCGAGCAGCTGGAACAGTTGGAGAACATGATTCACCGCGTCGTGCCTGATGCCCGCGTGGCCGTTGGCCACGGCCAGATGCCGCCCGAGAAGTTGGAACAGACCATCATCGACTTTGGCAACCACGACTATGACGTGCTGCTCTCGACCACAATCATCGAGAACGGCATCGACATGCCCAACGTGAACACCATCATCATCAATAACGCTGACCGTTATGGCCTGAGCGATCTGCACCAGTTGCGCGGTCGTGTGGGGCGCAGCAGCCGCAAAGCCTTCTGCTACCTGCTCGTGCCGCCCGGCAAGCCGCTGGCTACCGATGCGCGCCGACGCCTGCAGGCCATCGAGAGTTTCAGCGACCTGGGCGCCGGTATCCAGATTGCCATGCAGGATCTGGACATTCGCGGTGCGGGCAACCTGCTGGGCGCCGAACAGAGCGGTTTCATCGCCGATTTGGGCTATGAGACCTACCAGCGTGTGCTCAAGGAGGCTGTCACCGAGCTGCGAACAGAGGAATTCTCGTCGATGTTTGCCGCAGCGGGAGACGGAGAAAACGGAGATGACGGATTGAACGGAAACACCGAGTTTGTCACCGATTGCGTAGTGGATACTGACCTGGAACTGATGTTCCCCGCCAGCTATGTACCGCAGGAGAACGAGCGCATCACCCTGTACCGTGAGCTGGACAATATGGAGACCGACGACCAGGTGGAGGCCTTTGAGGAGAGGATGCAGGACCGTTTCGGCAAGATTCCCGAGATGGCGAGCGAACTCATCCGCATCGTGCCGCTCAGGCGCACAGCACGCCGCCTGGGCATCGAGAAACTGGTCATCCGCCAGACGCGCATGCACCTGTTCATGGTGGGCGAGGAAAACGTCGCCTATTACCAGTCACCCGCCTTTGGCCGTCTGCTTAACTACCTGCAGCAGAATCCCAAACGCTGCAACCTGAGCCAGAAGAACGGCCGCCGCAGCATCATCATTTCCAACATCACGAGCGTGAGCAGCGCATTGACGGTATTGCGCACCATCAGCCATTTGGAAAGCCTCTAAACAAGTCCGGTAAAAGACAAAACAAGCCGCAGGGTGATTCCCTGCGGCTTGTCATATCATGAGAATGTGTCTGTCGCCTTAGTCGCTGCACTTGGCGCACAGGAACTCGCGGTTCAAGCGTGCGATGTTGCTCAGCTTGATGTTCTTGGGGCACTCGGCGGCACAGGCACCGGTGTTGGTGCAGTTACCGAATCCCAGCTCGTCCATCTTGGCCAGCATGGCTTTCACGCGGCGCTTGGCCTCGGCACGTCCCTGGGGCAGCAGTGCGAACTGGCTCACCTTGGCGCTGAGGAACAGCATGGCCGAACCGTTCTTGCAGGCAGCCACACAGGCACCGCAACCGATGCAGGTAGCGCTGTCCATGGCCTCGTCGGCAGCATCCTTGCTGATGGGGATGGCGTTAGCATCCTGGGCACCGCCCGTCTGGAAGCTCACGTAACCACCGGCCTGCTGAATCTGGTCAAAGGCGTTGCGGTTCACCATCAAGTCCTTGATTACAGGGAAAGCAGCCGAGCGCCAGGGCTCAACGGTGATGGTGTCACCATCCTTGAAGCGGCGCATGTAGAGCTGGCAGGTGGTAGCACCCGTGGCGGGGCCGTGGGGGTGACCGTTCACATAGAGCGAGCACATGCCGCAGATGCCCTCGCGGCAGTCGTGGTCGAAGGTCACGGGCTCCTCACCCTTCTCGATGAGTTGCTCGTTGAGGATATCCATCATCTCGAGGAACGAGGTGTCGGTGGGGATATCGCGCATCTCGTAGGTCTCAAAGCGGCCCTCGGCATGAGCGTTGGCCTGACGCCAAACCTTAAGTTTGAAGCTTATACTTGTATCCATTGTATTCGATGAATTTTAATGTGGTTGATTATGACTTATAGTTACGCGTCTGGACCTTGATGGCCTCGTAGTGGAGCGGCTCCTTGATGAGCGTGGGAGCGGTCTCATCGTCACCGTTGTACTTCCAGCAAGCGACATAGAAGAAGTTCTCGTCGTCGCGCTTGGCCTCACCTTCCTCGGTCTGATGCTCCTCGCGGAAGTGGCCACCGCAGCTCTCGTGGCGGTTCAATGCGTCATAGGCGATCAACTCACCCATGGTGATGAAGTCACGCAGGCGGAATGCCTTGTCCAACTCGACGTTCATGCCCTCTTGGGTGCCGGGGATGAACAGGTTGGTCTCAAACTCCTTGCGCAGCTCTTTGAGCTTCTTGAGAGCGGTCTCAAGGCTCTCCTTGGTGCGAGCCATGCCCACATAGTCCCACATCACGTTACCCAGCTCCTTGTGGATGCTGTCCACCGAGCGCTTGCCGTGGATGCTCATCAGGTTGTCGAGATTGGCCTGTACCTTCTTCTCGGCAGCGTCAAACTCGGGCGTGTCGGTCGAGAAGTGGGGAACGGTAATCTGGTCGCTCAGGTAGTTCTGGATGGTGTAGGGCAATACGAAGTAACCGTCGGCCAGACCCTGCATCAGCGCCGAAGCACCGAGGCGGTTAGCGCCGTGGTCACTGAAGTTGCACTCACCGATGGCGAACAGACCCTTGATGCTGGTCTGCAGTTCATAGTCAACCCAGATGCCGCCCATGGTGTAGTGGATGGCGGGATAGATCATCATGGGATTGTAGTACTTCACGCCGTTGATCTCGTTGGCGAGCTCGCCGGGATTCACGTCGGTGATCTCCTCATACATGTCGAAGAGGTTACCGTAGCGCTGGCGGATCACGTCGATGCCCAGGCGGTTGATGGCCTCACTGAAGTCGAGGAACACAGCCTTGCCGGTGTTGTTCACGCCGAAGCCCTTGTCGCAGCGCTCCTTGGCGGCGCGGCTGGCCACGTCACGGGGCACGAGGTTACCGAAGGCCGGATAACGGCGCTCCAGATAGTAGTCGCGCTCCTCCTCGGGGATGTCGCTACCCTTGATTTGTCCTGCCTGCAGCTTCTTGGCGTCCTCGATGTTCTTGGGAACCCAGATGCGGCCATCGTTACGCAGCGACTCACTCATCAGCGTCAGCTTGGACTGCTTGTCACCATGCACGGGGATGCAGGTGGGGTGAATCTGCACGTAGGCGGGGTTGGCGAAGTAAGCACCGTGGCGATAGCAAGCCATAGCGGCCGAGCAGTTGCAGCCCATGGCGTTGGTGCTCAGGAAGTAGGTGTTGCCATAACCACCGGTGGCGATTACCACAGCGTGGGCGGCAAAGCGCTCGAGCTTGCCGGTCACCAGGTTCTTGGCAATGATACCGCGGGCACGGCCGTCGATGATGACCACGTCGTGCATCTCATAGCGGTTGTAGCTCTTTACCTTGCCGGCATGGATCATGCGGTTCAGGCTCGAGTAGGCACCGAGCAGCAGCTGCTGACCGGTCTGACCCTTGGCGTAGAACGTGCGGCTCACCTGAGCACCACCAAACGAGCGGTTGGCCAGCAGGCCGCCATACTCGCGGGCGAAGGGAACACCCTGTGCCACGCACTGGTCGATGATATTGTTGGACACCTCGGCCAGGCGGTACACGTTGGCCTCGCGGGCACGGTAGTCACCACCCTTGACGGTGTCATAGAACAAGCGGTAAACCGAGTCACCGTCGTTCTGATAGTTCTTGGCTGCATTGATACCACCCTGTGCAGCAATCGAGTGAGCGCGGCGGGGTGAATCCTGGATGCAGAAGTTCAATACGTTGAATCCCATCTCGCCCAGCGTGGCTGCTGCCGACGCACCTGCCAGACCGGTA
>JAEEGI010006636.1_pt1 | contig 26105 bp, 19 predicted proteins | sample 8958751 | NCBI WGS metagenome assembly JAEEGI01 (sample SAMN16246545, study PRJNA631951) | gut metagenome | biome: gut microbiome; feature: rumen; material: KS-attached | host: Bos | place: Iran: Karaj | collected 2018-10
GAATCGCCCAGGAAGGACTTACTTTCGACGACGTATTGCTGATCCCGGCATACTCCGACGTCCTTCCCCGTGAAGTCGAGCTTCACACCCGTTTCTCGCGCAACATCACGCTCAACATCCCCATCGTGTCCGCCGCCATGGACACTGTCACGGAGGCGCCGATGGCCATCGCCCTGGCAAGGGAAGGAGGCATCGGCGTCATTCATAAGAACATGTCCATCGCCGAGCAGGCCGCCCAGGTCCGGACGGTCAAGCGCGCCGAGAACGGCATGATCGATTCGCCCGTCACGATTACGGCCGACCGCACGGTCGGGGACGCGCTCAAGATGATGGCCGAATTCGGCATCGGCGGCATCCCGGTCGTCAAGGAAGGCGGCTATCTGGTCGGCATCGTGACCAACCGCGACCTGCGCTTCCAGAACGACATGTCCCGGAGCATCGCCGAGGTGATGACCTCCGAGGGCCTGGTCACGATCACGGAAGACCGCCGGGATCGCGATTACGTGCGTTCCGTGCTGCAGGCCAACAAGATCGAGAAACTCCCGGTCGTGGACAAGGAGGGCCGGATCGTGGGCCTGATCACCTTCAAGGACATCACGAAGGAGCAGATCCATCCCAACGCCTGCAAGGACGCCAAGGGACGCCTGCGCGTGGCGGCCGGCATCGGCATCACCCCGGACGCGGTGGAGCGCATCGCCGCGCTAGTCGCCGAGGGCGTGGACGCCGTGGTGCTGGACAGCGCCCACGGGCACAGCAAGGGCGTGATCGACAAGCTCAAGGAGGTCAAGGCGGCCTTCCCGCAGCTGGACGTCGTGGTCGGCAACATCGCGACGGCCGAGGCGGCGCGGGCCCTGATCGAAGCGGGCGCGGACGGCATCAAGGTGGGCATCGGCCCCGGTTCGATCTGCACCACCCGCATCGTCGCGGGTGTCGGCGTACCGCAGCTCACGGCCATCTATGACTGCGCTTCCGTCGCGAAGCAGTTCGACGTCCCGGTCATCGCGGACGGCGGCCTGCGCTATTCCGGCGATATCGTCAAGGCCCTCGCGGCCGGCGGCGACTGCGTGATGTGCGGCTCGATGTTCGCGGGCACGGAAGAAGCCCCGGGCGAGACCATCATCTACAACGGCCGTAAGTTCAAGACCTACAGGGGAATGGGATCCCTCGACGCGATGGCGGCCGGTTCCAAGGACCGCTACTTCCAGGACAAGGAGACCGAGACCAAGAAGCTGGTGCCGGAAGGCATCGTCGGCCGCGTACCTTACAAGGGCACGCTTGAGGAGACGGTCTACCAGCTGATCGGCGGCCTGCGCTCCGGCATGGGCTACTGCGGCGCGCACAACCTCGGCGAGCTCAAGAAGGCCCGCTTCACCAAGGTGACGGCCAGCGGCATGACGGAGAGCCATCCGCACGACGTGACGATCACCAAGGAGACGCCCAACTATTCCAGGGGAGACTAATTTTTTCGAGATATGTACAACGGAGAAAAACTGAACGTTCAGCAGTTCATCGTGGATGCGGTGGCTGAGATCAAGGCCCAGGTGGGCGACGACGTCGTCGTGCTCGGCCTGTCGGGCGGCGTGGATTCGACGGTAACGGCCCTGCTGGTGGACAAGGCCATCGGCAAGAAGCTGGTCTGCATTTTCGTGGACCACGGCCTGCTGCGCAAGAACGAGTTCGAAGATGTCCTGAAGCATTACGAGGGCATGGGCTTGAACGTCATCGGCGTGCGCGCCGCGGACCGCTTCTTCGCGGCCTGCAAGGGCATCACGGACCCGGAACTGAAGCGCAAGGCGATCGGCAAGACCTTCATCGATGTGTTCGCCGACGAGGCGCGCAAGGTGCAGGATGCCAAATGGCTGGCGCAGGGCACGATCTGGCCGGACATCGCGGAGTCGAAGTCCGACAAAGGCTGCATCAAGAGCCACCACAACGTGGGCGGCCTGCCCGAGGACCTTCATTTCGGCCTGGTGGAGCCGCTGAAGTATCTCTATAAGTTCGAGGTGCGTGAGGTGGGCGCCGCGCTGGGCCTGGACCAGCATTTCCTGGGCCGTCACCCGTTCCCGGGACCGGGCCTGGGCGTGCGCTGCCTGGAGGAACTGACTCCCGAGCGCATCCACATCCTGCAGGAGGCGGATGCCGTGTTTATCAATGACTTGCGGGAGGCGGGCCTGTATGACGAGATCTGGCAGGCGGCGGTGGTTCTGCTGCCGGTCCGGAGCACGGGCATCAAGGACGGACGCCGCACCTACGACAATGTCGTGGCGCTGCGGGCGGTCAATTCGGTGGATGCGGTGACGGCCGAGGTGGTGAACCTGCCGTTCGAGTTCCTGCAGAAGGTCGCGACGGACATCATCGCGCAGGTCGAGGGCGTCAACCGCGTCGTGTACGACATCTCCCCGAAACCGCCGGCAACCATCGAGTGGGAGTAAGCGCCCGTTGGCGCAAAGACCGCCGTGCAGTTTGGAAAGCATTCCCCGACAGGGTTCATTTCTGCTTTCCAAACTGCACGGCGGTCTTTGCCGGGGGCCCAGGCTAGGCCTGCAGGCGGCCGGGATAGGCCTGGAGGGCGGCGGCGAGGATGCGCATGGCTTTCTCCAGCTCCGGGACCTCCAATACGTATGCGATACGCGCCTGGCGAAGCCCTTCGCCGGGCGTCTTGTAGAAGGACGCGGCGGGCGTGATCATCACGGTCTCGCCATCGACGCGGAACTCCGTCAGCATCCAGCGGATGAAGGCTTCGGCGCTGTCCACAGGCAGTTCGGCCACGGTGTAGAACGCTCCCATCGGCGTCGGGGTGAAGACGCCGGGCATCGCGTTGAGCGCCGCGATCGCAAAGTCGCGGCGGCGGATGTATTCCTCCCGGACTTCTTCAAAGTAGGAGAAAGGCGTATCCAGGGCGCCGATCGCGGCGTACTGGCCCAGCACCGGCGGGCAGAGGCGCGACTGGGCGAACTTCAGGGCCGCCGCCATCACGTCCTTGTTGTGTGAAACCATGCAGCCGATGCGCGCGCCGCAGAGGTTGTAGCGTTTCGAGACCGAATCGGCCAGGATGACGTTCTGCTCCGCGCCCGGGATGAACATCGCCGAGAAATGCGGCTCGTCCGAATAGCAGAACTCGCGGTACACTTCGTCGGAAATGAGGAAGAGATGGTGCCGGACGCAGAATTCGCCGATGGCGAGCATCTCCTGCTTGCTGAACAGTTTGCCCGAAGGGTTGCAGGGGTTGCACAGGAGCACCGCCTTGGTCCGGGGCGTCACCAGCTTCTCGAACTCTTCCATGTCGGGGACGGCGAATCCCGCGCGGATGTCGGTGTGGACCGCCTTGAGCGTGATGCCGTTGAGGAAGGCGAAGGTCTGGTAGTTGGTGTAGAAAGGCTCCACGACGATGATCTCGTCACCGCGGTCCGCCACGATCTGCATCGCGACCGAGAAGGCTTCACTGCCGGCCACGTCGACCAGGATCTCGCTGACGTCGATGTCGATCCCGACCTTCTTGTAATATTTCTCGATGAAATCCCGGCGCAGCTGGATCAGGCCTGCCGAATTGGTGTACGACAGGTGGTGCATCGTGCGGCAGCGGTCCATCACGCCCTGGATGGCGCAGTCCGGGGACTTGATGTCCGGGGCGCCCACGTTGAGGTGATAGACTTTCACGCCGGCGCTCTCGGCGGCATCGGAAAGCGGAACCAGTTTCCGGATGGCAGACGCCGGCATTTCGGCGGATTTGCGGGAAATGGCGAGTTCTTCCATGGCTTATGCTTGTTTCAGTTCGTTATAGGCTTCCAGGGCTTTCTGCAGGACGACCAGCGCCTTGGCCAGGTCTTCCTTCTTGAGCACGTAGGCGAGGCGCACCTCGTCGCGGCCGTCGTCCGGGTCGGAATAGAATCCGGAGCCGGGGGCCATCATGACGGTCTGACCCTCGTAGGAGAAGTCGGTCAGGCACCATTTGCAGAATTGTTCTGCATCATCCACCGGCAGCCGCGCCATCGTGTAGAAGGTGCCCATCGGGGTGGGGGAGAAGACCCCCGGGATGCGGTTCAGCCCGTCCACCAGGAAATTGCGACGGGTCAGATACTCTTCGTAGGCTTCATCCATATACTCCTGGGGCGCGCCCAGGGAGGCTTCCGCGATGATCTGACCGACCAACGGGGGAGAGAGGCGGGCCTGGCAGAACTTCATCACCGCCTCGCGGACGGCCTTGTTCTTCGTGATCAGGGCGCCGATGCGGATGCCGCATTCGGAATAGCGCTTGGAGACCGAGTCGAGTAGGACCACGTTCTCCTCGATGCCCTCCAGGTGGAAGGCGGAAATGTACGGGGCCTTGGTGTAGATGAATTCGCGGTACACTTCGTCCGAGAAGAGGTAGAGGTCGTATTTCTTGACCAGGTCGCGGATCTTGCGCATCTCCTGCCGGGTGTAGAGATAGCCGGTGGGGTTGTTGGGGTTGCAGATGAGGATGGCCTTGGTCTTGGGCGTGATCTGCTCCTCGAACTTCTCCATCGGGGGAAGGCGGAAGCCGTCGTCGATCGAGGTCTTGACGGCCTTGATGACGGCGCCGCAGCTGATGGCGAAGGCCATGTAGTTGGCGTAGGAGGGATCCGTGACGATGATCTCGTCGCCGGGGTTCAGGCAGGCCATGTAGGCGAACTGGACGGCTTCCGACCCGCCGGAGGTAATGATGATCTCGTCCGGGCTGAGGTCGATGCCGTAAGCGGCGTAATAGCTCACGAGCTTGGTGCGCAGGTTCCGGTAGCCCTGGGACGGGCTGTATTCGAGCACGCTCCGGTCGATGTGGCGGGCGGCTTCCAGGGCGCATTCCGGGGTCGGGATGTCCGGCTGTCCGATGTTGAGATGATAGACGTGGATGCCGTTGCGTTTGGCAGCCTCGGCGTATTTCGCGAGCTTCCGGATCGGGGAGCTCGGCATGTTCTGGGCCCTTTGTGAGATCTTCATATCCCAAAAGTAGTCATTATTTTGTAGTTTTTAAAAAATTTTTCATACCTTACAAAGAATTTGTCAAGTAGTGTATCATTAAATCGTATCAGAAGATGAAAGCAGCGATTGTCGGCGCCAGCGGCGCGGTCGGCCAGGAATTCCTCAAAATCCTTGAGGAAAGGAACTTCCCCACCGACGAATTGGTCCTTTTCGGTTCCCCCAGAAGCGCGGGCCGCAAGTATAAGTTCCGCGGCAAGGAGCTGGAAGTCAAGCTGCTGCAGCACAACGACGATTTCAAGGACGTGGACGTGGCCTTCACCTCGGCCGGCGCGGGGACTTCCCGCGAGTTCGCCGAGACGATCACGAAATACGGCGCCGTGATGATCGACAACTCCAGCGCCTTCCGCATGGACCCCGACGTGCCCCTGGTCGTGCCGGAGTGCAACGCCGAAGACGCCCTCGTGCGTCCCCGCGGCATCATCGCCAATCCCAACTGCACGACCATCCTGATGGTGGTCGTCCTGAAGCCTATCGAGGCCCTGTCCCACATCACCCGCATCCACGTGGCGAGCTACCAGTCCGCCTCGGGCGCCGGCGCGCAGGCGATGGCTGAGCTCCAGCAGCAGTATGCCGACCTCGTCGCGGGAAAGCCCGCTAAGGTGGAGAAATTCGCCTACCAGCTGGCCTACAACGTCATTCCGCAGATCGACGTCTTCACGGACAACGGCTATACCAAGGAAGAGATGAAGATGTTCAACGAGACGCGCAAGATTCTCCATTCGGACGTGCGCTGCTCCGCGATGTGCGTGCGCATCTCCTCCCTCCGCTCGCATTCGGAGGCCGTGTGGATCGAGACGGAACGCCCCCTGGACGTGAAGGAGGTGCAGGCGGCCCTCGCAGCGGCCCCCGGCGTCACGCTGGAGGACGATCCGGCGACGCAGACCTATCCGATGCCCCTTTTCACCGGTGGCAAGGACAATGTCTCCGTGGGCCGCATCCGCAAGGACCTCGCCTGCGACAACGGCCTCACGCTTTGGCTCTCCGGCGATCAGATCAAGAAGGGCGCCGCCCTCAATGCCGTCCAGATCGCGGAATACCTCGTCGCCCGGGGCGACCTCCAAGCCTGATACTTCCCTTGTAAACTATGATACGGATCTATTGCAAGAACACCGGCACCGCGCAGAACTTCCCGGAAGGGATCTCCCTGCTGGAGGTGCTCTCCGCCTTCGAGTTCGAGAAACCTTATCCCATCGTTTCCGCCAAGGTCAACAACGTCTCCCAGGGCCTGAAATTCAAGGTCTACAACAACAAGGACATCGAGTTCCTGGACTTGCGGGACTCCAGCGGCATGCGCGTGTACTGCCGTTCGCTCTTCTTCCTGCTCTGCAAGGCGGCCCGCGACGTGTTCCCGGACGGCAGGATCTACCTGGAGCATCCGATCAGCAACGGCTATTATTGCAATTTCAACAAGGTGGACGGATCGGAGACCACCCTCGAGGACGTGGCCCGCATCCGCGCCCGCATGCAGGAGATCGTGGACGAGGACCTGGCCTTCCATCGCTATGAGGTCCATACCGACGAGGCCGTCCGCATCTTCCGGGAGCGGGGCTACGCCGACAAGGTCAAGCTCTTCGAGACCAGCGGCACGGTCTATACCGACTATTATACCCTCGGCGACACGCCCGATTATTACTACGGCCGCCTGGTCCCGTCCGCGGGCTACATCAAGGTCTGGGGCCTGGAACCCTACCACGGCGGCATGCTGCTGCGCGTCCCGGATCCGCACGATCCGATCGCCCTGCGTCCCTTCGTCGAGCAGCCCAAGACCTTCGAGATGTTCAACGAGAACCTGCGCTGGAACATCATCACCCACCTCAATACCGTCGGTGACGTCAACCACGCCTGCCTCCGCGGGAACGCCAGCGAGCTGATCCAGGTCTCCGAGGCCCTCCAGGAGAAGAAGATCGTCCAGATCGCCGAGGAGATCGACCGCCGTTTCCGTCGCGAGCAGGATCCGGTGCGCCTCGTGCTGATCACCGGCCCGAGCAGCAGCGGAAAGACAACGGTCTGCAAGCGTCTCAGCGTCCAGCTCAAGGCTTGCGGCCTGCGTCCCGTCTCCTTCTCGACCGACGACTATTTCGTCAACCGCGTCGATACGCCCAAGCTGCCGGACGGCAGTTACGACTTCGACAACTTCGACACCGTCGACCACGCCTCCCTGCAGCGGGACCTCCAGGCCTTGCTGGCGGGCGAGCAGATCGAGGTGCCGGAATACAACTTCGTCACCGGCGAGCGCGAGTACAATGGCAAGCGCCTCAAGCTGGGCGCCAGCACCGTGGTGCTCGTCGAAGGCATCCACGCCCTCAATCCGCGCCTGACGGACCTGATTCCGGAGAGCACGAAGTACCGCATCTTCATCTCGACCCTCACCGGCATTCCGCTGGACCACCACAACTGCATCCCGACCAGCGACAACCGCCTCCTGCGCCGCATCGTGCGCGATTACAAGAAGGGCGCTTTCACGGCCCGCGAGTCCATCGCCCAGTGGGCGAACGTCTGTGCCGCGGAGGAGCAGTGGATCGCCCCTTTCCAGGAGAATGCGGACGTGATGTTCAACTCGGCCTACCTGGTCGAATTCGCGGTCCTGCGCAACCACGCCGAGCCCATCCTGGCCAGCGTGCCGAAGAACTGCCCCGAATACGCCGAGGCGCACCGCCTGCTCAAGTTCATCCATTATTTCGTGCCCGTCCCGGACAACGAGATCCCGCCGACTTCGCTGCTGCGTGAGTTCCTCGGCGGCTCGTCCTTCAAATATTGATGCCCTATGGATTACAACGAATTGAAAGAAGGCTGCATCGCCTGGGTGCGCGCGTGGTTTGACAAGAACGGTCCGACCTGCACCGCCGTGCTCGGCATGAGCGGCGGCAAGGACAGCACCATCGCCGCGGCCGTCTGCGCCGAGGCGCTCGGCCCGGAGCGGGTCATCGGCGTCGCGATGCCGCAGAACGGCCAGAGTATCAACGACGCGGACAAGATCTGCAAGCGCCTGGGAATCAACTATCTGTGCCTGCCGATCGGCGCCGTGACGGATGCCTGCGAGGCCCTGGAGACCTGCATTCCCGCCGGAAAATGGTCTGTCCAGACCGTGCAGAACATCCCGCCCCGCATCCGGATGACGATGCTCTACGCCGTGGCGCAGTCGAGCAACGGCATGGTGGCCAACACCTGCAATCTCAGCGAGGACTACATCGGCTATGCGACGCTCTTCGGCGACGCCGCCGGCTCTTTCGCCCCCTTCGGGCGCCTGGTGGTGCGCGAGGTGAAGGGCATCGGGCACGCCCTGGGCGTCCCGGCGAAATGGGTCGAAAAGATCCCGGACGACGGCCTGCCGCATTCCAGCCCGGATGAAGAGAAATTCGGCTTCAGCTATGCCACGCTGGACCGTTACATCCGTGAGGGCGTGTGCGAGGACGAGGAGGTCCGCGCCAAGATCGAGCGCATGCACCGGCGCAACCTCTTCAAGACCGAAATCCTGCACATACCGGCCTACGATCCCGGTCTCCCCATCCATTAGTCAATGAATAAACGAACTTGATATGTTGAGTAGAAAAGTCGCGGAACAGTTGAGAAACCACCGCACCCCCTTTTATCTGTATGACATCGATCTCCTGCGCCAGACGCTCCAGAGCGCTGTTTCGGTCGCGGAACGCTACAACTATGTCATCCATTATGCCATCAAGGCCAATTACGACCCGCGCATCCTCCAGGTGATCCGCGAGTACGGCCTGGGCATCGACTGCGCGAGCGGCAACGAGGTCCGCTGCGCCATCGAGGCCGGTTTCGATCCCAAGACCATCGTCTATGCCGGCGTGGGGAAGCGGGACCACGAGATCCGCTATGCCATCGAGCAGGGAATCTTCGCCATCAACTGCGAGTCCCTCGAGGAACTGGAGGTGATCGACGCCTTCGCCGCCGAGGCGGGGAAGGTCGTGACGGTCGCCCTGCGCATCAATCCGGACATCGATCCCAAGACCAACCACTGCATCGACACGGGCCAGGCGGACAGCAAGTTCGGCATCTCCTACGAGGAAGTGCTCTCTTCCGCGGCCAGGATCCAGGCCCTGAAGAACGTGCGCATCCGCGGCATGCACCTGCACATCGGCTCCCAGATCCGGGAATTGCACGTGTTCGAGTACCTCTGCAACAAGGTCAACGTCATCGTCGAAAACCTGGTGAAACTGGGCTTCGAACTGGATTTCGTGGACGTGGGCGGCGGCCTGGGCATCAATTACGACGTGCCGGAGAATGAGCCGGTGCCCAATTTCGCCTCGGTCTTCTCCATCATCAACAGCCATCTGCGCGTGGGGGACCGCCAGGTGCATTTCGAGTTCGGACGCGCCATCGTGGCGCAGTGCGGCGAACTGATCACGGGCGTTCTCTTCAACAAGACGACGGCGACCGGCCGCAAGCTGGTCATCGTGGACGCGAGCATGACGGAGTTGATCCGCCCGGCGCTCTACGGCGCCTACCACAATATCGAGAACATCACTTCGACTTCCGACCGGCACGAACGCTACACGATCGTGGGCACGGCCTGCGAGTCGACGGACGTGTTCGACGAAAACATCAACCTGCCCGAAACCCGCCGCGGCGACTTGCTGACGATCAAGTCCGCCGGCGCCTACGGAGCGTCGATGGCTTCCCGCTACAACCAGCACGACCTCCCGCCGTCGGTCTACAGCGACGAACTGTAAGATTATTGGCAAGAAAAGGATACAACGACACAAATAATCACTACATTTGTGAAAATCAGTGAAATAAACATCTTTTAACTCATAAGTGTATAAAACCATGAAAATCTATCGTGCTGTTTTGGCTGCCGGCGTCATGATGCTGGTTGCCGCTGGCTGTTGCCAGAAATGCCCGAAGGTCGCGGCGCTCGTGGCCGGTGAGGAAGCCACGCCTGTGGCTGTCGTCGTTGAATACGCGCAGGCCATTGCGGCCGATGCCGTCACGCCGGAAACCTTCGCGGTGCCGGGTGCCGAGGTCGCTTTCGCCGTCGTCTCCGACAAGAATCCCGCCTGCCCCAAGGAGTGCAAGGAGGGTGAAGAGAAGCCTGAGTGCTGCAAGGAAGGCAAACCCGAATGCTGCAAGGGTGACAAGCCCGAGTGCTGCAAGGAGGGTGAAGAGAAGCCCGAATGCTGCGCCGAGGAGAAGCCCGAGTGCTGTCAGGGTGAAAAGCCCGAGTGCTGCAAGGAAGGTGAAGAGAAGCCCGAATGCTGCGCCGAAGGCAAGCCTGAGTGCTGCAAGAAGGCCAAACCCGCATGCTGTCCCAAGGAAGGCCAGTTCGTCGTCATTTTCCTGAAGGGTGAGAAACCCGCCGAGCTGACTGTCCAGCAGGTCCAGGATGTGGCCTATGCCGCCGGTGGCGCCGCGAAGGCCTGGAAGAAGGCCGTCCCGGTGAAGAACACCGTCGCGATCGCCCCTCCCTGCCACGGCCATCATCATCCCTGCCCGGCCGGCGAGCCCGCTCCGGAAGAGCCCAAGGCGGAATAATAACCAGCAGGAACGCTGAAAAAGGCGGCCGGATCATTCCGGTCGCCTTTTTTCGTAGGAGTACTCCTTGTCAGTAGGGGAGGCGGTCCAGGTGGCGGCGGACGGTCTGCAGGGGATCAGGCTTCGTTTTTCCGGGCCCGCCAGAGGGCGGTCATCGCTTCGAGGGTCTTGCCCTTGGTCTCGGGGACCAGCTTCCAGACGAAGACGGCCGCGATCAGGCAGATGATGCCGTAGAGGGCATAGGCGAAGAAGTGGCCGAAACTGTCACCCATCGCACCCAACTTCATGTTGTACATCGGCACGAAGGTGGACGACACGATGAAGTTGAAGATCCACTGGAAGGCGACGGCGACGGCCGTGGCCTGGCTGCGGATGGTGTTGGGGAAGAGTTCGGAGATGTAGACCCAGCAGATCGGTCCCCAACTGAACATGAAGCAGGCGCTGTAGACCATGATGGACAGCACCGGGACGATGGCCGGCAGGGTCACCACGTTGGATAGGGCGACGCCCAGGGCGCCCAGCGCCATGCCCAGCGAGCCGGTGATCAGCAGGGGCTTGCGGCCCAGTTTCTCCACGGTGAAGACGGCCACCAGCGTGAAGCTGATGTTGATCACGCCCATGATGACGGTGAAGAGCATGTTGTTGCTGACGCCCATCGATTCGAAGATGCGCGGCGCGAAATAGAGCACCGCGTTGATGCCGATGATCTGCTGGAACACGCTCAGCATGCAGCCGATGAAGATGACCATCCAGCCGTAGGAGAAGAGCTTCTCGGTCTTCTCGACGACGGTGTTCTTGATTTCCAGGAGGATTTCCTGCGCCTTCTCCGCGCCGTTGATGCGGGTCAGGACGTCCAGGGCCTTGGCCGGCTCGCCGTTGAGGACGAGGTAGCGCGGGGTCTCGGGCACGAGCAGGATCAGCAGGGCGAAGAGCCCGGCCGGCACGCACTCGGACACGAACATCAGACGCCAGCCGATGCTGTTGGTCCATTCGACGACCGCGGGATCGTTGGCGTGGGAGCGGACGATCAGGAAGTTGACGAAATAGACCACCAACTGGCCGAAAATGATGGCGAACTGGTTCCAGGACACGAGCTTGCCGCGCTTGTTCGCGGGCGAAACCTCGGCGATGTACATCGGGCAGAGGGCCGACGCCAGGCCGACGCCGATGCCGCCCAGGATGCGGTAGAGGTTGAACGCGACCAGCAGGCCCCGGGTCGGCACGCCCTTCTCGAAGAAGAGGAACTCCGGCGCATAGGAGCCCAGCGCGGACAGGAAAAACAGGATGCCGGCCACGAAGAGGGACTTCTTGCGGCCGAGGCGGGAAGCCATCCAGCCGGAGAGGAAGGCTCCGATGATGCAGCCGATCAGGGCGCTGGAGGTGGTGAAGCCGTGCCAGCCGTCGGTGTAGTTGAAATCCGCGGCGCCCTTGAAGAACGCCTGCAGGCCCCGTTCCGCACCGGAGATGACGGCGGTGTCGTATCCGAAGAGGAGGCCGCCGATGACGGCGACGAGCACGATCGAGAACAAATAGGCCTTGCTGCCTTTATCCTGTGTTGCCATGGTGGTAAGTGTTTGTGTTTCTTTTTATTGGGTCAGCCAGGCCGTGTTGGCGGCAATCTGGCTTCCGGTGAAGGCGCCGAAGGCGGCCATGGACGCCGTGCTCTCGGACGACAGCACGCGGCAGGTGCCGGACGGCTTGCTGATCTGCACGGCGGTGCCTTGCAGCAGGTTGCCCGTGACGGTGGCGACGGTCTTGTTCTTGATGTCCGCCGCGCTGCCGTTGAAGGCGTAGGTCGTATTGGCGCTGCCCTTGACGAGGACGCCGGTGTTGGCGGGGATGACCTGTCCGGCCGGGATGGCTGTCAGTTCGGCATATCCACCCGCGACCTTCTTGATATAGTAGGCCGTGACTCCGCTCGGAACCGGTGTCGCATAATTGAGGTACAGCGTCGCCCAGCCGTTGGCGTCGGTCTTGAGATTATACAGGTTGTATATCATCTCGATGTCGTCGATGTACAACTTGTCGGCTTTGTTTCCTCCCGTTGCATTTTTCTCGGCATTGCCTCCGCCGGGATAGGCATTCGTTGCAATATTGATTAAAATGAAGCTGGGGGTCGTGCTGTAGTCGTAGACAAAAGGAATGGACAAGCGCAGCCAGTTATTGTTGGTGCCGGTAATGGTTTGGTTCTGTGCTTCGGCGATATGATGCGTCCCACCCGTATTGTCTGACGAGTTGTATCCGGCCTTGTAGTCCACCTGGTCATGAAGGATGGCCTGCACCTTAGCGTATGGATGGTTGGCGTCTGTTCCGTAAGGAACGAATTTGATCCAGACGGACAGGGAGTCAGGCCTTCCGGTAAAGCTCATATAAAAAGGATTTTGGACTTTGTTCAGTGTCACGTAACCGTCCTGATCCGTATAATTATAGTTGCCGGTACCCGTTGCTGACGTATTGCTTGCATAGATTCGCCCGGTCGTCAGGTTGCCTTGGGCGACAGCGTCGACCATGCCAAATAGCATGTAGATTCTTCGGGCCCAAATCATGCAGGAATAACTGCCGCTGCTCCCCGGACGCTTATCAGTGGACTGTTTAACTTGGGAGTTGCTGCTATCGTAAGCGCTTCCGGCCAGGCTTCCATCTGCAGTCTGGAAGGAATTCCAGTGGAAGGGAAGGGTAGACTTCGACCCGAAGGGCCAACTCTCAAAGTTCCCGTTCTCAATCTGCCAGCCGGTGGCATTGGTATTCGGCTGGGTCGTCGTGGCGTACTGCTGCGTCGCGGTGCCGGCGCCGATCTTGGCGACGTCGCTGAAGACGAGACTCGAAGGGACGGTCGCTTTCTTGAGATGGCCGGCCACGCAGGCGGTCTCGAGGGTCTTGCTGACGATGGCCATCTTGCCGTCGCTGCGGGTCAGCAGCAGGTCGATCTGCTTGCTGGACGAGGGCAGGGCGCTGAGGTAGACGACTCCGGTCAGACCGGAACTCTTTTCGACGCTGACGCTCCGGTCCGCATCGGCGGGGGAGGAGGCCGGAGTCACGGCCAGGGTGCTGCCGTTGACGGTGAAACTGCCGGACACGCGGTCGCTGCGCCGCAGCTCGATCCGCTTGAGATTCATCCCGGAGGGGATGGTGACCTTGACGAGCGTCAGCAGGTTGGAGAAGACCATCGCGCCCTCGCCGGCGGGAACCGTCGCGGCCATCATGGCGCTGCCGAGGGTGCCGTCCTGCGTTGCGGGCAGGGTCAGCGTGTAATTGCTTCCGCTCTTGGTGATGGAAGTGCTGTAGGGGAAGATGGCGAATCCCAGCGTCGAGCCGTCCGGCTTGGTGCCGGAGAAGGTCGTGGTGGCGCTGCCGCCCTGGTCGGCCGTGAAGGCCGGACAAAGGGTGCCGTCCGTCGTGAAGACGGCCAGCTGGTCTCCCGCGGTCCATTCCGGCGTCGTGCCGTCCAGGGATACGCGGGTCTCGGGGATGGAGCCCGTCAGGGTAACGGGGACCATCAGGGTTTCGTCTGGGGTGAAGTCTGTTTCGACGACTCTCTTTTCGCAGGATACGAGGACCATCAAGGCCGCCAGGCATCCTGAAAGGATCATCCGTTTGTTCATCAGTCGTCGAAGATGTCGTCTTCGTCCTCGTCATAGTCCGAGGTGGAACCCTGCCGGCCGCTGGTCGCACAAAGCGTCGCCTCAGGCAGGAAGTCGAAGACTTGGGTTTGAGGTTTAAGATAATGTTTGATCATGATAATTTGGTTCAGGGAGGGGGATTACAGATTCACATCCTCTAGTTCCTCCTCGCTGCGGAGATTTTCTCGAATGAAATTTTGCCGGTCGATGGTGTTGTCGCCCATATAGAACTCCATGATGCTGGAGATGGACTCCTCGTCGGCCAGCTTGACGAGGTCGAGGCGCATGTTCTTGCCTATGAAATCCACGAACTCGGTCGAGGAGATCTCGCCGAGGCCCTTGAACCGGGTGATTTCCACGCCGGTCTTGAGATCGCCGACGGCCTTCTCCTTCTCGTCGATGGAGTAGCAGTAGCGCGTGTTTTTCTTGTTGCGGACGCGGAAGAGGGGCGTCTGCAGGATATGGACGTGTCCACGACGGATCAGGTCGGGATAGTATTTCATGAAGAAGGTCAGGACCAGCATGCGGATGTGCATGCCGTCGTCATCGGCATCGGTCGCCACGATGATGTTGTTGTAGCGCAGGTTCTCCAGGTCGTCCTCGACACCGAGGGCCGACACCAGGAGGTTGAGCTCTTCGTTCTCCGCCACCTTCTTGCGGCTCTCCTTGTAGCAGTTGATGGGCTTGCCGCGCAGGGAGAAGACCGCCTGGTTGTTGGCGTTGCGAACCTGGGTGATGGTGCCGCTCGCGGAGTCGCCCTCCGTGATGAAGATGCTGGAGGCCTCGACGTCGTCCTGGTTCTTCTCCGTGACCTTGTCATTGTAGTGGAACTTGCAGTCGCGGAGCTTCTTGTTGTAGACGTTGGCCTTCTTGTTCTTCTCGCGGGTCTTCTTCTGGATGCCCTGGATCTCCTCGCGCTCCTTCTGGGAGTTCTTGATCTTCTCCTCGATGACGGGGACGATGTCCAGATGCATCCGGAGGTAGTTGTCCAGGTTCTTGGCGATAAAGTCGTTGACGAAGGAACGGATGGTCGGGCCGATGTCGGTGGTGATGGCGCCATGGGCGTCCTTCACCTGCTTCTCCCACATATAGGTGGAGCCGAGCTTGGTCTTGGTCTGGCCCTCGAAGTTGGGCTCCTGGATCTGGATGCTGATGGCGCCCACGATGCCCTGACGGCAGTCCTCGGGGGCGTAATTCTTCTTGAAATACTCCTTCAGGGTCTTGGCCACGGCTTCGCGGAAGGCGGCGAGATGGGTGCCGCCGTCGCGGGTGTTCTGGCCGTTGACGAAGGAGGAAATGTTTTCGCCGTAGGCGTTACCGTGGGAAATGACGACCTCGATGTCTTCGCCTTCCAGGTGGATGGGGGAGTAGAGCGGCTCCTCGGAGAGGTTCTCGTTGACGAGGTCCAGCAGGCCGTTCTCTGACTTGTAGGGCGTGCCGTTGAGGACGAGGGTGAGGCCTTTCTTCAGGTAAGAATAGTTCTTCACCATCGTCTCGACGTAGTCCATGTTGAAATGGAAGTCGGTGAACATCAGGTTGTCCGGCTTGAAAACGACCAGCGTGCCGTTCTTCTCCTTGGTCTCGCCCTTGCCGCTGTCTTTCAGCTCACCGCGCTCGTACTTGGCCCAGGAGCATTCGCCGTCCCGGTGGGAGCAGACGTAGAAGGTTTCGGAAAGGGCGTTGACCGCCTTGGTGCCGACGCCGTTGAGGCCCACGGACTTCTTGTAGCCCTTGGTGTCGAACTTGCCGCCGGTATTGAGGTTGCGGGTGGCTGTGATGACGGAGTCGAGCGGAATGCCGCGGCCGAAGTCGCGCACCGTGACGGTGTTGTCCTCGACGGTGATCTGGACTTGCTTGCCGAATCCCATCGCGAATTCGTCCACGGAATTGTCGACGATTTCCTTCAGGAGGACATAGATGCCGTCGCCGGGGTTGTTGCCGTTTCCGAGCCGTCCGATGTACATGCCCGGACGCATCCGGATGTGCTCTACGCCTTCCAGGGTGCGGATATTGGCATCCGTATAGTTGTTCACTTCGATCTCAGCCATGCTTCAGTATTATAATCCCACAAAGATACTCAAAATCTTTGGAAATCACAATCCGGCGAGGCTCAGAATGGCGGAAATGAGGACGGCGAGAACGACTTTGACGAGCTTGGCGCGCAGCCAGGCGCCCTTGCTTTCGGAGAGGAGGGGAAGACCGGCGTGGCCTTCCTGGACGATGCAGTTCGCAATCAGGACGGGGAGGGGCAGCAGGCCGTCGGCGAACATCGTGACGAAGGCCATGTGGGGTCCCGACTGGGGGATCAGGCCGACGAGGATGGCGATGCCGATGCTGAGGGCGGGATGGGCCTGGATCCATTCCCCGAGATCGACGTATTGCTCCAGGAAGCCGACCGCCAGCAGGACGCCGAAGGTCCAGAGGAAGACCTTGAGCGCGTGGGGGAGGATGTGCAACAGGCGCTCCTTCAGCGTGTTACCCTGCGCGTGCGTATCCTTGTTGATGTCTTCGACATATTGCACATCGCCCTTGCGTCGGCGGCTGACGGCATCCGCGGTCCAGCCGGCCAGGAGGCCCAGCACGAGCAGGCCGGCAAAGATCAGCAGCGCCTTCTTGGGGAAGAGAGCCAGCATCAGGAAGGCCTCGTCCCCGGTCGTGGCGACCATCATCGAGAGCAGGGCGCCGAAGGAGAACATGCCGCGCGCGTACATCGACACGCTGACATAGCCCCCGGCACAGCCGGGAATGACGCCCAGCAGCCCCGAGGCCAGGACCTGCCCGGCGCGGGTGCGCCGCAGGCCGGCGAGCATCCGTCCCTTCAGGGCGAAGTCGAGCGCCTCGATGGCGAGCATCAGTGCCGTCACCACGAGGGTGATGACGGCGGATTCTTTCAGTATGTCCCAGAAGGCTTCTGCGCTCATTTGATGTAACCGGTGATATAGAGGTTGACCAGGGGCCGCAGGGGCGAATTGGTGGTAAGGCTCAGGATGAAGAGCGCTTCGCCGGAAGGCATGCCCTTGGTGTCGAGCGTGGCCTTGAGGGTGCCCTTGCCGCCGCCCTTGATGGTCGGGATCTGCGTGACGGTGATGCGGCGGCTATCGGAGTCCGCCTTGTAGATGACCAGTTCGCCCTTGCCGATGTTGGACGCCTCGAAGACGGCTTCCACCTTCGTGCCGGCCTTGACCGCGTTGAAGGTGAAGGTGCTGGACTCGAACATCGGATTGGGGCCGGCCGCCCGCTGCTCCCGCGTCAGGGCGCTGAAATCCTCCTTGATCACGGTCCACACGCCGATGCGCTCGCGTCCGGCACCGATCTCGGGGTTGGGGTCGGCGACCAGGGCCTCGGCGCCGCGCTCGGGCCGTTTCTCCTGGCTGACCGTCTCGACGGCCTTGTACGCCTTGCCATCCACGGTGGGGGTGGCGTAATACCAGCACTTGCCCCAGTGGTTGCGGTCGGTGGAGATGGTATAGGTAAGCGTCGCGGTGCCGCCGGCGGGGATGGTCTCGGGACTGACGCTGAGGCTCAGACCCTCGTCGACGTCCTTGAAGCCGAGTTTGACGGGCGCTTTGCCCACGTTGGCGATCTTGACCTCGCCGCTCTTCTGCTGGCCCTGGAGGACGTTGCCGGCCTTGAGCTCGGCGCTGCGCATCCCCAGGGATCCGAAATGGATGGGGTACAACTCGCTGATGGGCAGGGCCTTGTCGTGGGCGACGCCCCGCAGGTGGAGGACAGCCGGCTGCTTGACGTCGGAGAAGTATGCGGTCAGGGTCTTGTCGAAGGGGAAGGGACCGTCTTCGTTCTTGAAGGTGGCGGAGATGGTGCCCTTGCCGCCCGCGGGGATGCTCTCCTTCGTCCATTGGACGTCGGTGCAGCCGCAGGAGGAGATGACGCTGAGGATGGTGACGGGCTTGTCGGAGATGTTCCGGACGGTGTAACTGCAGCTGACGGGGCCCTGGGAAGTCTGGATGTCCCCGAAATCGTGGACCAGGCGATCCAGTTCCACGCGACCGCCGAAACGGTTCTGGGCCTGCGCGGCGAGGGTGCCGAGCGCGAGGGCCAGGAGCAGGGCGTATGTGTTCATCCTTTTCATATCCGTCTGCAAAGTTAATTACTTTTTTCTCTCCTTCGCAAGAATGGGGCCGCAGTGATTAGTTTTTGTTTTCTCGAAAGGGAAATGTATATTTGCATGGTTTTTGATAAGGACTCGAATCACAAACTTTAACTCTTAATAAGACTATGGCACACAAAATCAATCCGGAGACTTGCGTCGCTTGTGGAGCTTGCCAGGGTGAATGCCCGACCGGCGCCATCACTGAGGGCGATGTGTACTCCATCGATCCCGACATCTGCATCGATTGCGGCGCTTGCGCCGACGCTTGCCCGACCGGTTCCATTTCCGGCGAGTAGTGATACTCGAAGACCAGAGACTGAAGATTTTCGAGGCGGTGGCCCGGGAACGGAGCTTCACCGCCGCGGCACGTAAGCTGGGCCTGACCCAGCCTGCAGTCAGCCAGTGCATCGCCGACCTGGAGAAAAGGATCGGCGATGCGCTTTTTGACCGCCAGCGGGGAGCCGTCACCCTCACGCCCCGGGGTGAGACCTTCCGCATCTTCGCCACCCGCATTCTCAAAGACTACGAAGACCTCGACGTCGTTTTTTCCGACTACGAGGCCTTCGCGAGTGTCGCGGAAAAGCTCAATGCCATCAAGGATGAGCCTTCCTTCCGCCTATTCAAAGAGATTCTTTCGGATTAAAACAGGGCGTCCAACTCCTCAATCCTGAACCGTACGGAGACCACGGAATGTTTCGCGGTCCCCGGATGGTATTTGATATAGGTCGTGGCCACGAGCGTGCCGTCCGGCAGCATCTCGAGGCCCGGATAACCGCAGTCCCAGCCGGCATAGCTGTGCAGCAGCTTGACCCGGTATTGCCCTGACAGTCCGTTGGTGAGATCCAGGTAAGTCCCTATCCAGGCCACGAAATGGCCCTTCGTGGGACTGTTCGGTGCCATGTCGCGGAAGACGCAAAGGATGCGCCCGTCCGGCAGGTAGCGCAGCACGTGCCGGTCTCCGGTCAGGCCCCAGGGGGTCTCCCGCAGCGTAGTCCAGGTCTGCCCCTCGTCCTTGGATCCCATATAGAGGGAACATCCCTTCCGCTGGTTCTCCCTCGCCAGGCAGATCAGCGTATTTCCGTCAGGGGACCGGAAGACGCAGGGCTCGCAGGGCGAACGGTTCTCCATCTCCCCGACAAGGACGGATTCGTCCCAACTCAGGCCGCCGTCGTGGGAGACGGCCTGCCAGAGTTTCAGCGGATTGCGGTCCTGGTCCGAATTCCCCCGGTGGTACATCCCAAGCAGGTCGCCATTCTTCAGGGGAATGATGCTGGTGAAGGCCATGATGCAGGGCTTGCCCAGGTCTTTCACCGGGCTCCAGGTCCGGCCTCCGTCCTCGCTGACGGAATAACCCATGTTGCGGTAGGGGAGGCCGCTCTCAATGCAGGCGAAGCAGAACAGGCGTTCCTTGCCCTGCTTGTCCGTCAGCCGGTAGAGGCTGGGGCAGTTGATCAGGCCCTCCCATTCCTTCGGCGCCGCCGAATTGTGCCAGGTCAGACCTCCGTCATAGCTGAATCCGAGGTAAGCCGCCTTCCCGCCGTGGCCTTCCGACCAGGCGCAGACCATCGTCCGCCCGTCCTCCATCAGGACGGTCGTGGGATGTCCGTTGTAGTTGTCCGGCGTCCCGGCTGCGACGACGACCTGCCGGCTGCTCTGCCAGGAGATGTCCGCCCAAGGCAGGTTGCACCGGTCGCCCTGCGCCGCCGCGATCACGGGCAGCGCGAGGGCGAAGATCCCTGAGAAAAAGGCTCGTATTGACATGAATCGACGATAGTTAGTTGTCTTTGATCTGCCGCTCCAGGAAGTTGTCCACGCAGTGGAAGAAGACTTCCCGGACGCCGTCGTGGAGCGGGTCGGGCTTGCCGCTCTTGTCGGGCGTTTTCCAGCCCCAGCCGTGTCCTCCATAGGGGAGGATGTGCAGTTCCCCGGGGACGCCGTGCTGCCTTAGCTGCTCGAAGTAGCGCCAGCTGTGCTCAGGGATGACGCCCTTGTCATCCTGGCTCAGCAGCAGGATGGCGGGCGGGGTCTGCTCCGTGATGCGGTTCTCGATCGAATAGTATTTGACCATGTCGAGCCACACGCCACCATTGGTCATCTGCTCGCGGGTGCCCCGCTTCTTGATGACCTCGTCGAAAGAGATGACGGGATACACGAGGATGGAGAAGTCCGGACGCGTAACCTCATCTGTGAACAGTGTCGAGGCGCAGGCCGCCAGGTGTCCGCCGGCAGAGAATCCCATCACGCCGATCTGCTTCACACCCCACTCTGCGGCGTGGTACCGGCAGTAACGGAAGGCGTTCTGCACGTCGGTGACAGGGACCTTGGGATGTGTCCCGCGGGGCATGCGGTACACGAGGATGCACGCTGCGACCCCGCGCTCGTTAAGCCATTCGGCCACCCAGTAGCCTTCGTGACGCATCGCCAGGTTGGTGTATCCGCCGCCCGGGCAGATGACGACCATCTGGCCGTTGGGCTTCTTCGGAAGATAGATCATGAGGCGGGCGCTGTCGCTGATGTTGCCGATGTTCCCGGTCTCCTTGACGAATTCGGGACCGGTGGCCTCGTTGCTCTCGCCAGGCCCCAGGGTCACGGCCACGCCATTCTCCACGATGCCCTTGTCCACGTTCTGGCCCTCGGGATAGAGCAGGACCGTCTCCGGAACCGTCTGGCAGGAGCGCAGGAAGGTCTCCAGCGCCGCATCAGCCGTCGCGCGGGCCTCATCCCCGATGGGGTCTTTCTTGCCGGTGTAAGCCTTCGCGGCGAAGCCCCAACCGTGTCCCCCGGTGGGGAAACTGTGGATCTGGGCCGGGACGCCGTGCTCCTTCAGCGCGCGCAGGTAGCGCAGGCTGTTCTCCGGCGGTACGGCGTCATCGTTGGAACTCAGCAGCAGGATTGTGGGCGGCGTGTCGGACGTCACCCTGTTTTCCAGGGAATAACGCTCCCGCAGCGCCGGGTCCTTGCCGGTGAGGTTGTACATCGTGCCCTCGTGCGTCAGCCCTTCCTCCATCGTGATGACGGGATAGAAGAGAATGGAGAAGTCCGGGCGCGTGACCTCGTCCGTGAAGAGCGTCGAAGCGCTTGCGGCCAGGTGTCCGCCCGCGGAGAATCCCATCACGCCGATCTGGCGCACGCCCCATTCGGATGCGTGGTGCCGGCAGTAGCGGAAGGCGTTCTGCACGTCGGTCAGGGGGACGATGTCGTGCTTGTTGGGCATGCGGTACCAGAGGACGCAGGCCGCGATGCCCCGCTCATTGAGCCAGCGGGCGGCCAGTTCCCCTTCCGTCACCGTGGACAGCAGGGCGTAGGCGCCGCCGGGGCAGATGACGACCATCTGGCCCGTGGTGTTGTGCGCGGGAAGATAGATGCGCATCCAGGGGTCGGACACCCGCCTCAGCAGGTTGCCGTCCCAAGTCTGGGGGACTTTCAGCTCATTGGCGCATCCGGGGCCCTGCGTGACGGCGACGCCGTTCTCCACGATGCCCTTGTCCACGCCCTGCCCCTCGGGATAGAGGCGCACGATATAGTCCGGGGCCTGCTGGGCCCTCAGTCCGGAAACCAAAAGCAGCGCCGCCACCAGCAGCGCTGCTTTTTTGATAGATACGTTCATCGCAGATTACTCTTTGCCGGCCAGGCGCTTGTAGGTGCCCAGGCGGACCTTGGCGAATTCCTCGGTCTTCTGGAGCAGCTCGGCGGCCGACTCCGGGAAGAGCTTGTACAGGGACGCGAAGCGCACCTCGCCTTTCAGGAAGTCCTGGAACTTGCTCCAGTCGGGCTCCTTGCTGTCGAGGCTGAACGGGTTCTTGTCCGTGCCTTCGAGGGCCGGGTTGTAGCGGTAGAGATGCCAGTAGCCGCACTCGACGGCCAGCTTCTCTTCCTTCTGGCTCAGGCCCATGCCGGCCTTCAGGCCGTGGTTGATACAAGGCGCGTAGGCGATGATCAGCGAAGGTCCGTCGTAGGCTTCGGCTTCCTTGATGGCGTTCATGTACTGCACGGGGCTGGCGCCCATCGCGACCTGCGCGACATAGACGTAGCCGTAGCTGATGGCCATCATGCCGAGGTCCTTCTTGCGGATCTTCTTGCCGGACGCCGCGAACTTCGCGATGGCGCCGACCGGAGTCGCCTTGGAGGACTGGCCGCCGGTGTTGGAGTACACCTCGGTGTCGAGGACCAGGATGTTGACGTTCTCGCCGGAAGCGAGGACGTGGTCCAGGCCGCCGTAGCCGATGTCGTAGGAAGCGCCGTCGCCGCCGAAGATCCACTGGCTGCGGGCCGGGATGTACTGCTTGAGGGCGAGCAGGCTCTTGCTGACGTCGCAGCCGCAGGCCTCCATCATCGGGACGAGCTTGTCGCAGACCTCGCGGGTGACCGCGTAGTCCTTACGGTTGTCGAGCCACTTCTGGTACAGCTCCTTCATCTCGGCGCTGCACTTCGGGCACTCGAGGCCTTTCTGCATCAGGGTTGCGACCGTGTCACGCACGCGCTCGGAGCCGAGGTGCATGCCGAGTCCGAATTCGCAGAAGTCCTCGAAGAGGGAGTTCTGCCAGGCCGGTCCGTGGCCCTTGGCATCGGTGCAGTACGGGGAGGCGGGGAAGGAGGCGCCGTAGATCGAGGAGCAGCCCGTCGCGTTGGCGATCATCATGTGGTCGCCGAAGAGCTGGGTGATGTTCTTGATGTACGGGGTCTCGCCGCAGCCGGCGCAGGCGCCGGAGAACTCGAACAGCGGCTGGGAGAACTGGGCGTTCTTCATGTTCGACTTGGGGTCGAAGGGCTGGCGGTAGCCGACCTTCGCGTTGAGGTAGTCGTACCAGGCCTGCTCGGCGGCGTGCTCCTGGTAGGACTCCATCTTGAGGGCCTTGTCCTTGGAGAGACAGACGTCCACGCAGTTGCCGCAACCGGTACAGTCGGCGACGGAGACCGAGAGGGCGTACTTGTACTCCTTGAGGTTGGCCTTGCCGTCCGCGACCGGCATGCCGGCGGGCGCCGCGGCGGCCTCGTCCGCAGTCAGGAGGAACGGGCGGATGGCGGCGTGCGGGCAGACGAATGCGCAGGTGTTGCACTGGATACACTTCTCAGCATCCCAGACGGGGACCGTCACGGCTACGCCGCGCTTCTCATAGGCGGCGGTGCCGTTGGGCATGGTGCCGTCCGCCCAGGGGACGAAAGCGCTGACGGGCAGGGTGTCGCCGCACTGGGCGTTGACCACGTCGGCAATCTCCTTGACGAAGGCGGGGGCGAGGCGATTCTCGTTGGGGTTGGTGAACTTGGCGGCGATGTCGGCCCATTCGGCGGGGATCTTCACCTCGGTGAATTCGCCGCCGCGGTCGATGGCCGCGTAGTTCATGTTGACGACGTTCTCACCCTTCTTGCCATAGCTCTTGAGGGCGGCGTCCTTCATGTACTTGACCGCGTCGTCGACGGGGATGATGCCGGTGATGCGGAAGAAAGCGGACTGCAGGATCGTGTTGGTACGGCCGCCAAGGCCGATCTCCGCGGCGATCTTGGTCGCGTTGATGATGAAGAGGCGGATGTGCTTGCGGCCGATGACGCTCTTGGCGTGGTCGGGGATGTGCCTGAGGGTCTCTTCCTCGTCCCAGAGGGAGTTGAGCAGGAGGCTGCCGCCATCCTTGATGCCCTTGAGGACGTCATATTTCTCCAGGTAGGAAGGGACGTGGCAGGCCACGAAGTCGGGCGTACCGACCAGGTACGGGGCCTTGATCGGGGACTTGCCGAAGCGCAGGTGCGAACAGGTGTAGCCGCCGGACTTCTTGGAGTCGTAGTCGAAGTAGGCCTGGCTGTAGAGGTTGGTGTGGGAACCGATGATCTTGATCGTGTTCTTGTTGGCACCGACGGTGCCGTCGGAACCGAGGCCGTAGAACTTGCACTCGGTGGTGCCGGGCTTCACGATGGAGATCTCCTCCTTGACGGGCAGGCTCTTGAAGGTCACGTCGTCGATGATGCCGATGGTGAAGTCGGCCTTGGGGCTCTTGAGCTCCAGGTTGTGGAAGACGGCGACGATCTGGGCGGGCGTGGTATCCTTGGAGGACAGACCGTAGCGGCCGCCGATGACGAGCGGAGCATTCTCGCGGCCCTGGAAGACGGCCTTGATGTCGAGGAACAGGGGCTCGCCGGGGGCGCCGGGCTCCTTGGTGCGGTCGAGGACCGCGATGCGCTTGACGGTCTTCGGGAGGACCTTGAGGAGGTACTTCTCGGAGAAGGGGCGGTAGAGGTGGACGGTCACGAGGCCGGCCTTCTTGCCCTGGGCGGCGAGGTAGTCGATGGTCTCCTTGATGGTCTCGGTGACGGAGCCCATGGCGACGATGACGTTCTCGGCGTCCTTGGCGCCGTAGTACTCGAAGGGACGATAGTGGCGGCCGGAAATCTCACCGATCTCGCCCATGTAGCGGGCGACGATGTCCGGGACGGCCTCATACACCTTGTTGCGCGACTCGACAGCCTGGAAATAGACGTCGCCGTTCTGGGCGGTGCCGCGGGTGACGGGCGTCTCGGGGTTGAGGGCGCGCTGGCGGAAGGCCTGGAGCGATTTCTCGCTGACGAGGCCCTTCAGGTCGGCCTCGTCGAAGGCCTCGATCTTCTGGATCTCGTGGGAGGTCCGGAAGCCGTCGAAGAAGTGGAGGAAGGGGACGCTGCTCTTGATGGCGGCCAGGTGCGCGACGGCGGCCATGTCCTGGGCTTCCTGGACGGAGCCGGAGGCGAGCATCGCGAAGCCGGTCTGGCGGCAGGCCATCACGTCCTGGTGGTCGCCGAAGATGGAGAGGGCGTGCGACGCCAGCGCGCGGGCGGACACGTGGAAGACGGCCGGAAGCATTTCACCGGCGATCTTGTACATATTCGGAATCATCAACAGAAGGCCCTGGGAGGCGGTGTAGGTGGTCGTGAGCGCACCGGCCTGCAGGGAACCGTGCACGGCGCCGGCGGCGCCTGCCTCGCTCTGCATCTCGGTGACCTTCACGGTCTCGCCCCAGAGGTTCTTCTTGCCGTGGGCGGCCCATTCGTCCACGTTTTCCGCCATGGTGGAAGACGGCGTGATCGGGTAGATGGCAGCGTGCTCGCTGAACAGGTAAGCGATGTTCGATGCTGCCTGGTTACCATCACAGGTGATGAATTTCTTTTCTTTTGCCATAGTGATTGAAAGATAGTTTTAGTATGTTTTGTCTGATTTTCTGAGCCGTAAATCCATAATCATACAAATATAACAAGAAATCCGATACCTTCAAATAAAAAAGCGCCGCAGTCGCAGCGCTTCTTCATTTCACCTACGGGGACCGTCTAAAGCGGACCGAATTCCGTCTGTCCGCCGGGGCGGGGCTGCGGCGGTGCCTGGGGCCGCCGGCGCGGCTCGACCGGGCAGCTGAAGTCCTGCAGGGCAGGCGCGGGCGCCTTGGGATTGAACCGCGGGGTGTCGGGGAGCAGGAAATCCTGCAGGCCGAGGCCGTTCTCCCGGATGCCCTTCACGATGCACAGCGAGAAGAGATAGGCGCCGTAATTGTCGGTGTGGGTGCCGTCGGAATAGGCGGCCAGGGCGCCCTTCCCGAGGGCCTCCACGATATCGCGGCTCATCCCCCAGAGGTCGATGTAGGCGCATTCGCCCAGTTCCGCGCCGCGGCGGGCGTTGATCCCGTAGGGCGTCATCAGCTCCGTCGCCTTGGCGGCGTTCCGGTCGATCTTGGTCATCGGGGAGACGATGACCGGAATCATCCCGTGGCGCTTGGCCTCCAGGGCCATCGTGGCGAGTCCCCAGACATAGTCCTTCTCGGGATCCGCGTGCGTGCGCACCCAGTCGCCGGCGTGGTCGTCGGCGTCCCACATCGGGTCGTGCCCCCGCGACTTCTCGTCGTTGGTGCCGAGCTGAATCAGCAGAT
>JAEEGI010006637.1_pt1 | contig 26101 bp, 25 predicted proteins | sample 8958751 | NCBI WGS metagenome assembly JAEEGI01 (sample SAMN16246545, study PRJNA631951) | gut metagenome | biome: gut microbiome; feature: rumen; material: KS-attached | host: Bos | place: Iran: Karaj | collected 2018-10
CTGCGATAGAATAGCTATAAATGGTAAGTCGTGCAAGGAAGTTGGTCCTGGTATAAAGAGATTTAATATGAGAAGATCGTATGAAGCTGAACGTGCTAAGTATAATGAACGAGGCAAATTATATACTAGTATAAGCCGTGCGAGAAAGAATGGCGATGTAGCTTCTGTAACGTATTGCAAGCAGCAACTGGCAAAAGTTGTCGATAAACAGCAGAAACAAATTAGCAAAGAAATAAAATAATAGAGAGGAAGAAAAATGAAAGATAAATTATTTACATTGGCAAAAGATACAGCTATCGAGATTGGAAAGAATACTAAGGTCACAATAAACCTTGCTGGTAAATCTGGTGCCGTCTGTTTAACCCTTTTAGGAATGATACTAGGAGGTACTGCTGCTTATGGAATATATTGTTGGCATGATTCACAAATTCATTCATTAGCACAGTAGTTGTCAAAGGCTCCCATGCGGGAGCCTTTTCATTACCAAGGATTATTAAAGTCATCATTAAAACCATTATTAAAAGTGTCGTTGTCATCAGGCCAACCAGAGGTAAAATGAATATCTCCAGAGTCCATATCCATAGACATGTTATCACCCATTCGCATGTGCATGTGGCCTTCATCATCGATGCCAGTATTTCCACCAGTAGAGTGGATAAAATCTCCATCATCATAATCGAAAATATTTTTGAAGAAATTACGAAACATAAAACGGCTCCTTTCTTTTACTTAGCTAAATTCTTGGTATATTTACATGCTGGATATCCTGAACAGCCTAAAAAGATTCCGTATTTGCCACGACGCTGCACTAAAAAATCACCGCATTCTGGGCAGCGAATATTATTTCTAGCGGCGGCTAAATCCCAATTTGCATAACTGCATTTTGGGTAGTTACTGCAACTGATGAACTTACGACCATTATTAGCCTGACGAATAGAAAGAATTCCAGCTTTGCATATTGGACAATGCTGAAGTACCGGTTTTTTGATAAACGCATTTACGTTATTATCAGGCACGATAACTTTTACTTCATATGAATGTTTTAGTTCCTCTATAGCCTGTACAAATATTGATTCGTTAATTTCAGGCGAGAGAAGATAAGTGCAATTCTTTGTTCTAGTAAGTGCTACATAAAAGAGTCTTCGTTCTTCAGCATATAAATATGCTTCCTGATTAGTTTGAATTAGCGACAGTATAGGATCGTCGATTATCTGACTAGGAAAGCCTAGTTCTCCATTTAGCAGATTCAAAACGATAACTTGGTCTGCCTCGAGTCCTTTAGAGGAATGGACAGTTCTGAATACTATTTTCAAATCTGTATAAAGCTTATGCATGATTCGCATTTCTCCACCAATTTGATTAATGCTAACGTTAGGATTATCGCTGAGCATGTTTATATCATTATTAATACGTCCCAGTACAAGGACATTCATCTTTTTACCATCAGCATTTTTATTTATGTCTTCTAAAGCTAGATCAAAAGCCTGGCTAACATTCTTAACAGCAAAATCGCCATTTCCACCAATAATAGGTTCAAAGCTACCTGCATAATACACGATTCTAATGGGACACTCTTGATGTTTGTCACTATGCAGTAATTTATGTAATTGATATTTATTTTGAAGAATAAAACGAGCTGATATATCAATTAATTCTTGGGAGTTTCTGTATGTTTTTGTAATATCAGTTCTTGAAACAGAGCCAAAATATCTTTTAAAGTTGATGAACAAATCTATGTCGCTTCCAGAAAAGCGGTAAATAGATTGCCAATCATCACCAACGCAGAAGAGCTTGGCGCCAGAAACATCTAAGGTATTTTTGACCAACATATATCGGCTATAGGATATATCTTGAAATTCGTCTATAATGACATATTTATAGGTAGGCTTATAGAGCCCCTGAGAAATATAATCAGATGCTTTAATAATCATATCATTAAAGTCAATCATTCCTTCTCTTTTGAGCTCATTGATATAGTACTCATAAAATCCTTTTACAAACTCCAAAAACAACAAAGAACATTTCTTTTTCCAGTTCACATCATAGTTTTTAGGAATAAAGTTTCCTCGTTTTGCTTCGTTCTGAATTAATCTAAAGTGGTCTGTGTCATATCCATAAGAGCGATATAAGGATACAAATGTTACTACTAAAGATTTGAAATTAGAAAACTGACTGTATTTGTTGTTGTCTTCAATCTGCGCAATAATATCCTGGTAGCTAACAGGTTTTGTTTTTATTCCATATTTGGCATAGTTTGCCTTTATAGCGTTGTCTATTTCGTCGCCTCTGAATTGCCAAGAAAAAGTTTCGGCCAGCTTTGTCTGATTCTTTGTATGAAGCTCACGCTTCCATTTCATTCCTTCGATATATTGCTGTTCGTGGAACTTGTCATATTGTGGCGCACGATTGTTTTTATTTACACCAAAATGTTCCCAGTAAACATCAAAGTCTTTGAGATAAAAATCTGGACGGTATTTTTTACGGTAGTTGTCAATTTCATCATATGGATAAGCCGCTTCATACTCATAGTCAATTCCATCTAAATAGAAGCGGTTTGCTAAGTAAACTTCTTCGCCGCTTTTAACACGTTCATTTCTAAGAGTTCGTTTCTCTGAGCCACGAGCCATATCACGTAAAGTTGTAAAGTTCTGCAGATTCTCCATCTGAATCTTATCGCCCACAGTGGTTTCTTCAGAGGAAATAGGAAGCATCATAAGACCGATAAGAGAAAGAAACTCTTTGGCTTTACGCTCATCTGAAAAAATAATTTCATTTAAGTATTTGTCAAGATAATCGCTTATGTCGTCCACTACGTCAGGTTGCTTTTTATCTACTTCAGTTAATATACCAAGGCCGTACTTGTGGAAAGTGGATGAGTCAATATCAATACCCAATCTTTTGATACGCTCATGCATTTCGTCTGCAGCTTTCCTGGTGAATGAAATAAGCAATATATCCTCTGGCGCAATTCCTTTAACATCAACTAGATATTTGACCTTTGCGGAGATAGTTAGTGTTTTACCACTACCAGCTCCAGCTACAACTAGCTGACGAGGAGAATCATCGACAACAGCGGTTCTTTGATTATCGTCAAGGCTACGCCCATCGATATTATCGAAGAGCGCCTTATGAAGAGCCTTTTCTTGTTCTATATATTTACTTTCAGGATTTGGAAATAATGATTTTATAAAGTTGGAGAATAAACCCATATTTTAACCTCTTATCTAAATACGGCCTATTTCATAAGTTGAAATATCATGTCCTAGCATTTCCACTATTCTTAGCTCATCAACGGCATCAGTAAATGCATTGTGGATTTCGCGGTATTTTCTATCACCACTTAGCATTTGATAGATGGGTTCATTATTAGTTTATTTGTGCTAGCGTCAGCAATTACAAAGTTTTTGTCCATTTAAGATACCATATAATTGTGATTATTTGGGGATGTTGACATGCTCGTTTTATACCTTGCGTATACCTTTTGCGAGAGGTCAATTCGCATTAAATAATTCACTATTTTTTTGACAAAATGTGCGCATAATCAAAAAAAATAGCTGAGATTATGTTGCGTATAATCAAAATGAAGAATATTATTGAACATAGTAAAAAACTTAGACTAGGACGAATAGATTTAAAAGCAACATATGACGGATATCCGATTTATGAGAAGGTAGGTTTTAAAGAGGTAGAAGCTAGCTACAGAAATATGAGGTATGAGTTATGATAAATGTACTATTCGTTTGCCACGGCTCCATCTGTAGATCCCCAATGGCTAAATATGTATTACAGGATATGGTTGATAAGCGCGGAATCAGCCAGGATTTTTATATTGATTGTGCAGCTATGACTTATGAGGAGATTGGAAATCCAGTTTACCCTCCAGTGCGGCAGGTGCTTAATTCTAAGGGGATTAATTGTGATGGGTATGCTGCCAGACATATTCGCAAAGACGAATATCGTGAATACGATTTTATTATTGGAATGGATGCAGAGAATATGCGAGACCTTGCATATGAATTCGGCCCAGACAAAGATGATAAGATTTATAGACTTTTAGATTTCACAGACAGGCCTCGTGATATAGATGACCCTTGGTACACAAGAAAGTTTGATGTATGCTATGATGATGTAGTACGAGGCTGCGAAGGTTTACTTAAGCATCTGGGCTATTAATTAAGAAAAGGCAAAATATATATGCTAAAGGATAAAGATATTCGAGAAGCCTTATTTGACTATCTGGAAATAGAATATGGTAAAACCAGAATCTATGAAGAGAAGATGATAGGTAAATCCAGGGCTGATGTGTATATGGTAATTACTGGTGCATTGGTAGGGATTGAGATTAAATCCGACGCAGATACCTATACCAGATTAGATGGCCAGATAAAGGATTACGATAAATACTTTGATTACAATATGGTTGTTGTGGGAAGCTCTCATGCTAATCACATAGAAGAGCACGTTCCTGAGCACTGGGGTATTATTACTGTTGATGAGATAGATGACAAGGCTGATTTTTATTTTCTTAGACATCCACAGCCTAATAAAAAGATGAAGATAGAGCGCAAGCTGGAACTTTTGTGGCGCCCGGAACTTGGCATTCTATTAGAAAGATTTAATATGCCTAAGTACAACGGGCAGAGCAAACCATTTATCAGAAAGAAATTGATTGAATGGACAAAGACTCCTCCTACAAAAGCTGAGGTTGCCAGGATAAAGAAAGCTGCAAAGGAAGCAGGTACAGAACCTGTAATACCTGAGACAAAGCTTAATTCTGCAGATCTTAATAAAGAAATCAGCGAGCTTTTATTTGAGCGTGATTATGAAAAGCTTTTGGCTGATATTAAGGAATACCAAAAGGAGAAGAATCCTCGTAGAAGAGGCACTAAAAAATCCACAAGAGTTCGTCGCATAAGACGATTAGCAAAGAAAAATAATTGAATAATACTAAAAGGAGAGAATCTAGCTTAAATTTGTTAGATTCTCTTTTAATTTTTCTATTGATATTTATTCATTTTGTGTTAATATATTTGCGTAAAAATTCAGAACGAGGGAATAAAAATTCATGAAGAAGAAATTATCGCTTATTCTTTTAGCTATGACAGCAGCACTTTTTATTGGCTGCGGCACAGCTGAAAAGGACACAGGAAAACAGGTTAATTCAATTGATGATTTAGAGGGGGCTCGCATTGGTGTGCAGCTTGGTACAATTGGTGATATTTATGCATCGGATTATGAGGGGGATGAAGCCGGCACCACCATCGAGCGTTACAATAAGATTACAGATGCAGCTCAGGCCTTAAAGCAGGGTAAGATTGATTGCGTTATTGTAGATGAGCAGCCAGCTATTGCCACTACAAAGGACGAAAAGAATCTGGAGATTTTAGACGAGCCTTTTGCATTAGAGGAGTACGCAATCTGTATCGCAAAGGATAATGAAGAGCTTCTTGAAAAGGTTAACACAGCTCTTTCAGAGATTATTGAGGATGGTACTGTAGAGCAGATTACAAAGAACTATATCGGCGATGACACTAAGGGTACTTGCACATATGTTACTCCAGAGGGAACTACTTATGACAATGGCACTCTTGTAGTAGTTACTAATGTGGCTTTCCCACCATACGAATATTATGAAAATGGTGAGGCTGTTGGTATCGATATGGATATCGTAAAAGCTATTGGCGATAAGCTTGGTATGCAGGTTAAGATTGAAGATATCGAGTTTGACAGCATCATCAACGCAGTTGATTCACACAAGGCAGATTTGGGAATTGCCGGTATGACTATGACAGAAGAAAGATTAAAATCTATTAATTTCTCAAACTCATATGCTACATCAAAGCAGGTTATTATCGTTAACAATGGAAAGACCGCTGGAAGTAGCCTTAGCCTAGCAGATAACTTCAAGAGAAATTTCATTGATGACAGCAGATGGACATATATCCTAAAGGGATTGCAGAATACTCTTCTTATCGCTTTATGTGCAGTTCTTGCAGGTATGATTATTGGTTTTGTTGTAGCTATAATCAGAGTTACTTATGATAAGACAGGAGGCTGGGGAATTGCCAATGCTATATGTAAGCTTTACCTTGCAATCATCCGTGGCACACCTATTATGATTCAGCTTTTGATTATCTACTATGTAGTTTTCGCAGCTGTAAATGTTCCAAAGGTTCTTGTTGCGATTATCGCATTTGCGATAAATTCTGGAGCATATGTAGCAGAGATTATGCGTGGCGGTATTATGTCCATTGATGATGGACAGATGGAGGCTGGACGAAGCCTTGGTCTTACATACAAGCAGACAATGATTTCAATCATCCTTCCACAGGCGATTAAGAATGTTCTTCCTGCACTTGGAAATGAGTTTATTTCTCTTATCAAGGAGACATCAATCTGTGGTTATATTGGTCTTATGGACCTTACTCGTGGAGGCGATATCATCCGAAGCATTACCTTCGAGCCATTCCTTCCACTTATTGGAGTTGCAATTGTTTATCTGATTATTGTTCAGCTTCTTAATCTTGCTGTTGGAAAGCTTGAAAAGAACTTAAGAAAGAGTGAACGCTAGATTTAGTAGGAGAATTGAAAATGGCTAACGAAGTTTTAATAAAAGTTGAGAATCTTTCAAAGTCCTTCGGTGACAATGAGGTTCTTTCAAATGTAAATATGCAAATTGAAAAGGGAGAGGTGATTGCCATCATTGGCCCATCAGGCTGTGGTAAATCTACCTTCATCCGTACATTAAATCAGCTTGAAAATGTTACTAGCGGTGCAATATATGTTGATGGCGAGGATATTACAAAAAAGGGAGTTGATATAAATGATATTCGCCGTCGTGTGGGAATGGTATTCCAGCATTTTAATCTTTTCCCACATCTTACTATAAAAAAGAATCTTACACTTGCACCAGTAAAGCTTGGGCTGATGAGTCAGGCAGAGGCCGATGCAAAGGCTTTAGAGCTTCTAGAACGTGTAGGACTTTCCGATAAGGCAGACGCTTATCCAGACAGTCTTTCCGGTGGACAAAAGCAGCGTATAGCAATCGCTCGTACACTTGCTATGAATCCAGAGGTGATTCTATTTGACGAGCCTACATCTGCACTTGATCCAGAAATGGTAGGCGAGGTTCTATCACTTATGAAGGAGCTTGCAGATGACGGTATGACAATGGTTGTTGTTACACACGAAATGGGATTCGCTAAGGAGGTAGCCGACAGAGTAATGTTCTTTGATGAAAAGGGCATTAAGGAGGAGGGCACTCCAGCTGAGATTTTTGATTCTCCAAAGAGTCAGCGTCTTCAGGATTTCCTATCAAAAGTATTATAAGATTAGAATTTAGAGTGGATAAGGCATAATGCCTTTGAAGCTCTTTTTTTATTTAAATAAAAGAGTATAATGAGAAAGTAATTTTGAATAGGAGAGTATTTAAAATGGAATCTACACTAAGACGTACTTGGGCAGAGGTAAATCTTGATGCCATTGCCTATAACTATAAGAAAATTAAAGAGAAAATCGGCGAAAACACAAAGTTCCTTGGAGTTGTAAAGGCAGATGCATATGGACACGGCAGTGTTCAGGTGGCACAGCTTTTAGAGGAAATTGGGGCAGATTATCTGGCAGTCAGCAGTGCTGATGAGGCTTTGGAGCTTCGTGTTAATGGAATTAAGATGCCTATCCTTATTCTTGGACATACTCCAAAGGAGCAGGTAGGTCGTCTTATCGAATACAACATTACACAGGCTATTACCTGCAAGGCAAAGGCTGATGAATACAGCGCCGAAGCAGTTAAGTGTGGTGGTACATTAAAGGTGCATATAAAGGTTGATACTGGAATGTCACGTTTAGGTTACCTTTGTGACAATGGATATTTTGATACAGGAGTAGATGGTATTGTAGAGGCATGTAATATGCCGGGGCTTTCTGCTGAAGGTATCTTCACACACTTTGCAGTAGCTGATGAATTTGGCGATGAATGTGATAAATATACAAAGCATCAGTTTGAACTGTTTACTGGTGTTATAGAATCTGTAGAGGAAAAGCTTGGCAGAAAATTTGCTATTCGTCACTGCGCAAATACTGGCGCTGTTGCACGTTTCCCAGAGACTTATCTTGATATGGTGCGTCCAGGACTTTTACTTTATGGCTATGGTGAGTTTGCCCATGAAATGGGATTGAAGCCTGCTATGACTATGAAGACTACAGTTAGCACAATTAAGATTTACCCAGCCGGTACAGCTATCAGTTATGGTGGAATCTTTAAAACAGAAAAGACCACACGTATAGGTGTCCTTCCTTATGGATATGCAGATGGTTTCCTTCGTAGCCTTTCTAATAAGTGCAGCCTTTACACCAAGGAAGGTCCGGCAAAGCTTCGTGGAAAGATTTGTATGGATATGTGTATGATTGATATTACAGATATGCCTAGTGTTGATGTTGGAAGTGAAGTAGAAATTTTCGGCGAGAAGAATTCTATTGATGAATTAGCAGAACTTGCTGGCACAATTCCTTACGAACTCACCTGCGCAGTTAGCAAGCGTGTACCACGTGTTTATTATCGTAATGGCCAAGTCGTAGATAAGGAACTTATGCTTAGAATGTAAAAAAACACCCTGTAGCTATCAAGCTACAGGGTGTTTTTTGGTTCCTAAAATGGTTCTTTCTTGTCTTTGAGGATTCTGTATACTCCAATCATGCTTGTTCCAAGAGAGAAGCAGTCAAATCCAAATACAATCCAGTTGTGAAGAATAAAATCATATGTTCCAAAGCAGATGATACTGCCGATACATCCAAGCTTAATTACAAGTGGATTTTTTGAACTAAGTGTAATAGTAATAAGTGTAGCGGCGGCAAATGGAAGCCAGTCCATAATGCCGTGTGTACCTGCGTTCTGAGGAAGCCAGCTGAACCATACATTGTATAAAGAAATGTATGTAACACCAAACTGTAAAATAATGAAAAATACCTTTAGTGGTGTGTTTAAATTCCATTTAAGACAGATAAGATTTCTTAGAAGGCTAATCATATTTCCTACTACGGCAGCTACGCCACCGATGCAGGCATAAGAAATACTAAATAAAATAAACTGAATGTTCTGGGCAATGAGCATGCCCTTCTTTGTTTTCAAATAGCCGATTGTCACCATTAAGATACAGGCTGCAATGGCAAAAATCTGACTGATTAAATATAAATTCATAAATCAATACCTCATCTTTTAATTCAATAGACACCTATAATAAAGCAAAAATGTGATAAATAAAAGTTTTTAATGGAAAACATAAAAATTTTTCAGGGTACATACATGAACTGATTTGATATAATTCAATTGGTGTATAGTCAGAATACAAAAAGTGAGGAGAAAGAATATGTCAAAAGTTACTATTACATCTAGTTTTTGGGGAAGATACAGAGAACTGGTTCGAAGCGAAATGATTCCTTATCAGTGGAATGTTTTAAATGATATCGCCGGAATCACTATCGAAAAGGAAAGAGATGATGCTGGAATTCCTAGCGAGAAAAGTCATGCTATTGAGAATTTCAAGATAGCAGCAGGAAGAGCTAGCGGCACTCATTATGGATGGACATTCCAGGATAGTGATGTTTATAAATGGCTGGAGGCTGTTGCATACTCTCTCAGAGAGAAGATGGATCCACAGCTAGAGCAAAAGGCTTTGGAGGTTATTGACTTAATCGAGGAAGCTCAGGAACCAGATGGATATTTGGATACATTCTTTTCAATTCTTGGAATTGAATATAAATATCAAAGCTTAGCTGGCAGTCACGAGCTTTATTGTATGGGACATTTTATTGAGGCTGCAGTTGCTTATTACGATGCAACAGGAAATGAAAAGGTTTTAAATATAGCAAAAAAATGTGCTGATAATATTGATGCTAATTTCGGTCCTGAAGAAGGAAAAATACATGGCTATGATGGACATGAAGAAATCGAGATAGGCTTACTTCGTCTCTACCATGTAACAGAAGAGGAAAGATACCTTAATCTGGCAAAATATTTCCTTACAGAAAGAGGCAAGCATCCAAACTTCTTTAAGGAACAGGCAGCAGTTTACAAGGGACCAAATGCTTTAAACTGGGTTGCAAATTGTTCTAATACATATTTCCAGAATCACGCTCCAATAGCAGAGCAAAAGACTGCAGAAGGTCATGCGGTTCGCGTGGTTTATATGTGTACTGCGTTAGCAGATTTAGCTGCTACCACAGGGGATCAGGAAATATTTGATATTTGTAAGACCCTCTGGGAGAACATAACAAATCATCGTATGTTTATTACTGGAGGTATAGGCTCTACTGTTCACGGAGAGGCGTTTACTTTAGATTATGATTTGCCAAATGACACAATGTATTGCGAGACCTGTGCTGCTATTGGCCTTATTTTCTTTGCAAGACAAATGCTTAGAATGGATCCAAATGGCAACTATGCAGATATTATGGAAAGATCATTGTACAACTGTGCCATTGCAGGAATGGCACTTGATGGAAAGCATTTCTTCTACGTAAATCCTTTGGAGGTTAATCCAGCAAAGTCTAAGAAAGATCCTTCAAAAAGCCACGTTAAGCCTGTAAGGCCATCTTGGCTTGGATGCGCATGCTGTCCTCCAAACCTTGCGAGAATGATTGCATCAGTTGATGACTACGTATATACGGTAAACGGAAATACGATTCTTATAAATCAGTATATGGAATCGGATGCTCTTTTAGATGTGGCTGATGGGGCTGTGCTTATAAAGCAGACCACAAAATATCCTTGGGATAATCAGGCCGGATTATTTATTAATAATAATTCTGGAAGCACTGTAAGGGTAGGTGTAAGAGTGCCTGGATGGTGTGAAAATTTTAGAATCAGTATAGGTGGAAAGCTTATCGAACTTTCAGATGATAGAGGCTATCACTATCTTGAGGTACCAGCTGGAGAGTCGACAGTTGTGGGTGTCATTTTTGATATGACAATTCACCGCAACTATGCCAGCCCACTGGTATCAGAGGATGTTGGCAAGGTAGCAATTTCAAGAGGTCCTTTTGTCTATTGCCTTGAGGGTGTAGATAATGGAGAGGATTTAAATTGCCTTAGTCTTTCTTCAAAGACAAAGCTTGAATATGAATTTGATAATAATCTTTTAAATGGTGTAGGTAAGATTACTGCTATGGGCAAGAGAGTCGTACCGGAAAAGACAAATAATTTGTATTCAAATGTAAAGCCTTCTATAAAGGATGCAAAGCTTACATTTATTCCATATTATGCATGGGCAAATCGTGGGGAAAACGAAATGCAGGTTTGGATTAGAGAAGACTAATATAATTTACCTCTTTAAATCGTTAAAGAATTAAGGTACAATATTTGAAAAATTAATTTTAGACTAGGAGGAATTATGGGTAAGGTATTTCGTTTTCACAAAGACGTAGATACTGATCAGATTATTGCGTCACAGTATCTACTATTTCCTACAATAGATGAAATGAAGGTGCACACTTTCGAGTCGCTAAATTCTGATTTTGCGAGCCAGGTTAAGCCTGGGGATTTCGTTGTCGCTGATGAGAATTTTGGGTGCGGTTCATCGAGAGAGCAGGCACCTGCCGTTTTGAAAGCATTAGGCGTAAAAGCTGTTGTGGCTAAATCCTTCGCCCGTATTTTCTACCGAAATTCAATTAACATTGGCATGCCTGTTATTGTTAGTAAAGAGTTATATGATGCAGTGAAAGATGGAGACGAAATGGACTTGGATTTATTATCTGGAGTTATCACTGTAAATGGACAATCATATTCTTGCACGAAGTTACCACCAAAGATGCAAGAGATACTCGACCAGGGTGGATTAATAGCATCGTTAGATAAATAGTGGCGGACTTTTAGGAGGACTAATAATGGGAATGACAATGGCTGAAAAGATTATCGCCTGTGCTGCAGGTAAGGAAAGCTGCCGTGCAGGTGATATAGAGACTGTTACATTAGACAGACTTATGAGTAATGATGGAACTACCCATCTTACTATTGATATGTATAACAATTTAAAGAATCCTCATATAAAGGATGTGAATAAGCTGGTTTGGATTATCGATCACAACATACCTTCTGATAGTCCAAAGACTGCAGCTTCACATAAGAAAATGAGAGATTTTGCAAGAGAGCATGGAATTACTTTTTATGAGGGGGAGGGTGTATGCCATCAGGTTATGATGGAAAAACACGTTCGTCCTGGAGAGCTGATTTTTGGAGCGGATTCACATACCTGTGCTTACGGTGCTCTTGGGGCTTTCGGAACAGGTGTAGGATGTACAGATTATCTTTATGCAATGGTCACTGGTACCTCCTGGCTTCTTGTTCCAGAGACCATTCGTTTTAATCTTACTGGCAATTTAAAACCAGGAGTTTATGCAAGAGATCTTATCCTTACAATCATTGGCAAAATCTCTGCAAATGGAGCCAATTATAAGGCAATGGAATTTGCTGGTGATGGATTAAAGAATCTTTCAGTGGCTGATAGAATTGCCATCTGCAATCTTTGCGTAGAGGCTGGTGCCAAGACAGCACTAATGGAAGTAGATGATGTGGCTATGGCATACCTTAAGGAACATGGACGTGAACCTAAGGCTCTCTTTAAATCAGATGATGATGCTGTTTTTTCACAGGTGTTTGATATTGATTTAGGGGAGATAGAGCCAATAGTTGCAAAGCCTCATTTTGTGGATAACGTAGTTCCTGTAAAGGAATGTGAGGGGACAAAGATTGACGAGGCATTCCTGGGTAGCTGTAACAATGGACGTATAGAAGACCTTAGAGTTGGTGCCGCTGTAATAAAAGGAAAGCATGTGGCTGAGAAGGTGAGATTTCTGGTAGTGCCTGCTAGTAGAGAAGTATATCAGCAGGCATTAAAGGAAGGACTTTTAGATATCTTTATGGATGCAGGGGCTATGGTCATGAATCCAAACTGCTCTGTGTGCTGGGGAGCCTGTCAGGGTGTAATTGGAGAGGGAGAAACACTTATTTCTACCGGCACCCGTAATTTTAAGGGCCGCGCTGGACATAAGGACTCTTTCGTATATCTTGCAAGTGCGGCTACCGTAACAGCTTCGGCAATCAAAGGCTACATAACATCAGCGGAGGTACTGTAATGAGCAAAATCTGGAAATTGGATAATGATATAGATACAGATATTATTCTGCCTACAGAATATCTTGCTTTTGAAACTGTTCAGGAGATGAAACCTTATGCTTTTTCACCTCTTAGACCAGATTTGGCAGGTCAGATTAAGCCAGGAGATATGATAGTGGCAGGAAACAATTTTGGATGTGGTTCTTCTAGAGAGCAGGCACCAGAGGTTGTAAAGGCACTTGGAATTTCCTGCATTGTAGCTAAATCCTTTGCTAGAATTTTCTTCAGAAATGCTATAAATAATGGACTTTTGTTAATCGAACAACCTGATTTGTATGATGAGGTAAATGAGGGAGATGAGGCAAAGGTTATACCAGGTAAAGAGATAATTGTAAATGGAAAGCACTATCCAATTGCAAATCTGCCAGATAATCTTACAGAGATTTTAGAAGCAGGCGGATTGGTAAAGGCTATGAGAAAGCGTAACGGTTTAGATTAGTTTGGGAGAATATAATGGGACATACACTTATTGAAAAGATTATTGGAAACAAGGTGGGCCATGAGGTAAAACCTGGTGACATAGTAACTGTTGATGTGGACTGGTGTATGATAGATGACATTATGGTTCCTTTTGCCGTTCAGAAGTTTCAGGAGATGGGCTTCAAAAAGGTGGCAAAGCCAGATAGCGTAGTGCTCATTTACGATCATTTTCTCCCAGCTACTCAGGTAGATGACAGCAGACATTTTAGAGTGGGAGATGAATTCGCAGAAAAGTATGGAATTAAAAATGTTCATCGTACAGATGGAATCTGCCATCAGCTTATGACAGAGGCCGGATATGTAAAGCCGGGAGATATTGCATTTGGTACTGATAGTCACACTACTACCTATGGATGCGTAGGTGCTTTTTCTACAGGTATCGGCTATACGGAGATGGCAGGAATTCTTGGTACAGGACAGCTTTGGATTAAGGTTCCTGAAACTATAAAGGTGGAGATTGATGGCACATTGCCTGGAAATGTTACTTCAAAGGACATTATCCTTACAATTATCGGAGATTTAACAGCCTCTGGTGCCACATATCAGGCTATCGAATTTACAGGAAGCACTGTAGATGCTATGAGTGTGGCAAGCCGAATGACTATGTCCAATATGTCTGTGGAGGCTGGGGCAAAATGCGGTGTTTTTGCGCCAGATGAAAAGACCTGTGATTATTGCAAGATTCCTTATGATGATAAGATTAAGAATCTGCGCTCAGATAATGATGCTTCTTATTCTAGAATTCTTAGATATAGAGCAGAAGACTTTAAGCCTGTATGTGCCTGTCCATCCTTGGTAGACAACATTAAGCCTGTATCTGAATTAAAGGGTATAAAGGTTAATCAGGTATTTCTAGGCTCTTGTACTAATGGAAGATTAGAGGACTTACGTGCAGCAGCTACAATATTAAAGGGTAAGCACGTTGCAGAATTTGTTAAGCTGATTGTTACTCCAGCAAGCCGAAAGGTTTATCGTGAGGCACTTGCAGATGGAACTTTAGAAATTCTTTCAAAGGCTGGAGCTATTATTACTACACCAGGCTGTGGTTTATGCTGTGGTCGTGGTGGTGGAATCCTTACAGATGACGAGGTGGTAGTAGCAACCAATAATAGAAATTTCCTAGGTCGAATGGGAACCAGTAAAGTAAAGATCTATTTAGCCAGCCCTGTGACTGCTGCAGCTACAGCTATTGCAGGTGAGATAAAGGAAGGTTAAATATCAAAATATAAAGGAGCTATCCATAATATCAACATGGAGTAGCTCCTTATTTTGCGCTTTCTATTATAGAGATGTAATCTGCTAGTTCTGAGTTCTTTTCTGGGGTAAGGAAGATTGCAGCAACAACACCATCTTTACTGGGACTAACTACTATATTCGCTACCAGAATACTACTTTCACCGTTGTAGTTGGCAGAATATTTATATTTTCTTCCCTCACAGCCAGCTACTGTGGTATCATCTGCTTCTTCTCTTTTGGCACCAGGAAAATACTGAGTTACATAGGTATCTGCATAATTATCTATTTCACTATCAGGTGCTACCATATATATGGCCCAGAAGCCTGGAATCTTTTTTGAAAAGAAGTACAGCTGTGAATAATCAGATTTAAAATCCCCGTTAGTATTTTTGAATTTGTCAGGAATCTCGAAGGTGATTCCATCAACTGTGTGTTGAATGGTTACAACTGGGGTAGGCGTAGGAATTGGCGTAGGAGTAGGTGTTGTCTTAGTAGCGGAGGTTTCTGTAACTGGGGAATTGTTAGTAGCAGGTGTGTCTGAAGAAGTGGAATTAGTAATAGGAGCGGATGCGATTTCAGATTTATTAGAATTAGATTTATTAATTACAAAAAAGCCAAAGATACCCAATAAGGCGATTATTTCAATGCCTATTACAATAGCAATTATGATATGTAATTTACTACCCTTGCTTTGTTCTTCGCCTCCCATACTTCCTCCTGGATGATTATATTATAAACCCTTATTGAAATTTTATAAATGATTAGGATATTACTGATTTTATGGTGCTTAATTCTCAGAAATAGAAAAATAGGAAGGTCATCTTTGCAATTATTAGGGTATATTTTTACACACAAAACCATTAGTATATAATTATCAAAAGAAAGAGAGGTATAAATTATGGCTAAGAAATTATATAAGAGCAGAGACAAAAAGATTTGTGGTGTTTGTGGTGGAGTAGCAGATTATTTTGACATAGACCCTACAATAGTTCGCCTTATTTGGGTGGCATTTGTATTAGGCGCAGGTTCAGGTATTCTTGCTTATATCATCGCAGCTATTATTATGGAAGATGAGCCAGATTACATCGATGTTCAGTAGTATTTGTTATAACTATACAGTTTTTTAACCTTAAAATTCTAGTTACAAATGTCATAAAAAAGCTATTACAATACACACTATTTTCATTTTCATCTTTTCCTTATCCTAAAGACAGAAGGTAACAAATAAAGTCTTAAGGGAGGTTAAGATGAAAAGGAGAATAGTAAAAACAATTCTTTCGGCTACAGTAGTAGCCACACTTCTAGTTGGTTGCGGTGGAACAGCCGCTCAGTCTACAGATTCAACAGAGGCTCCAGAAACTACAACTGAAGAAACAACAGAGGCTAAGCCAGAGGGTGGCGGACGTGTATTTGGTTACACCTGTATGGATGGTACAAATCCTTTCTTCGTTGCGCTTGAGGGTGCTATCAGAGAGGAAGTTGAGGCTCACGGTGATACTCTTATCTCAGTTGACCCAGGTAATGATTCAAACACACAGATTGATCAGGTAGAGGATTTGATTTCTCGTGGTATCGATGTAATGTTTGTAAATCCTGTTGATGCTGATGGTATTATTCCAGCTCTTGATATGCTTAAGGAAGCAGATATTCCAATGTTCGGTTTTGATACAGAAGTTGGCGATATGAGCTATCTTGTTTCTTATGCAGGTTCTGATAACACAAACGCAGGTTATGTTTGTGGTAAGGATTTGGCAGAGAAGATTCCAGAAGGCGGCGACATCTTAGTTCTTGATTCACCTACAATGCAGTCTGTTACAGATAGAACAAACGGATTCTTAAAGGCTCTCGATGAGTCAGGCGTTAAGTTCAACGTTGTTGGACAGCAGGATTGCCAGGGTAACCAGCAGATTGGTAACGAGAAGGCTACTGATCTTCTTACTGCTCATCCTGATGTAGTTGCTATCTTTGGTGGAAATGATCCTACAGCACTTGGTGCTTATGCAGCTTGTGATGCAGCTGGTGTTTCTCCACTTATCTACGGCGTTGATGGTTCTCCTGATATTAAGGCACTTCTTGGTACAACATGTGTTGAGGGAACAGGCGCACAGTCACCTATTACTATTGGAAAGACAATCGCAGAAACTGCTTACAAGTGGTTAGATGGCGAAGAGGTTGAAGAGTATATTCCAATCAAGACATTCCTTATCACAAAGGATAATGTTGATGAGTACGGAAAAGATGGATGGCAGTAATTCTTCATTCATAAGGTTTTAACAAAATAGGCTCTGTTTTATTATTTGAAACAGAGCCTATATTTAGGAGAATGGTGGTGGTGAAATGAGTGAATATTTACTAGAGATGAAAGGAATTTGCAAATCCTTTCCAGGTGTAAAAGCTCTTCAAAATGTAGATTTTCAGCTGAAAGCAGGGGAGGTTCATGCTCTTTTAGGTGAGAATGGTGCGGGTAAGTCCACTTTGATTAAGGTATTAGGTGGAATCTATCTGGCAGAAGAGGGAGAAATATATATTGAGGATGAGAAGGTTGATATTACCGGCGTTCTAGAAGCAAGAGCGGCTGGTATTTCTATCGTACATCAGGAATTAGTTTTGGTGCCACATATGACAGTGGCAGAAAATATTTTCCTTGGTCGAGAACCAGGCAGAACTTTGAATATAAATCGTGATTTGATGGTAGAGGAAGCCCAGAAGCTTTTAGATACCTACGATATGAACATAAATGCTGAGGCAAAAATTAATGATTTGACCATAGCACAAAGACAAATGGTAGAAATAGTTAAGGCTATTTCCTTTAATTCAAGAATTCTTGTATTAGATGAGCCAACATCATCTATTTCTGATAAGGAAGTAAACTTCCTGTTTGATACCATGAGAAATCTTGTGGCAAAGGGTGTTGGAATCATCTATATATCACATAAGATGAGTGAGCTGGGAGAGATTTGTGACAGGGTAACAGTTATGCGAGATGGCATGGCTGTTGGCACAAAGGTTGTAAAGGAAACATCCACTGATGAGCTGGTAGCTCTTATGGTAGGTCGTGAACTGACAAACTACTATACAAGAGATTATTTGGAACCAGGTGAGACAGTTCTTAAATGTGAGAACATCGCTGACGGCCATATGGTAAAGGATGTAAGCTTCGAGCTGAAAAAAGGTGAAATTCTTGGATTCGCTGGCCTGGTTGGAGCCGGACGAAGCGAGGTTATGAAGGCGGTATTTGGACTTACACCAGGAAGCAGCGGTAAGGTTTATGTTGATGGTAAAGAGGTAAAGATAAAGACTCCTGTGGATGCATTTAAACATGGAATTGCACTGGTGCCTGAGAGCCGAAAGGACGAAGGCCTTTATGCAGTGCAAAGTGTTAAGTTTAATTCCACTATTGAGGTTCTTCATCAGTTTATAAAACATCTTATTGTTAATCATTCCAAGGAGGAGGAGATTACAAAGAAATACATTGATTTGATGAAAACAAAAACTCCATCCCAGGAGCAGACAATCGGAAATCTTTCTGGTGGAAATCAGCAGAAGGTAATGATTGGAAGATGGCTGGCTACAGATCCTGAAATCCTCATTCTTGATGAGCCTACACGAGGCGTTGATGTAGGTGCCAAGGCAGAGATTTATGCAATCATGAATGATTTGGTTAAAAAGGGAGTATCGATTATTATGATTTCTTCCGAGCTTCCAGAAATCATAAATATGAGTGACCGTATATACGTTATGAGAGACGGAGAAATTTCCGGATGTCTCCATCACACAGAGGTTTCTCAGGAATCTATTATGCAGTTAGCTGTTAAGTAATATCTGGAAGAGGAGGAAAAATAATGTTAGCGAAATGTAGAAAAGGCGTAGTAAATTATTTTAAAGAAAATATAGGAATCATAATTGCTTTGTTTGGAATGTGTATATTCTTAGTGCTGTTTCCAACTACAAGAACCACATTCCTTACATCGAAAAACGTTCTTAATATTTTAAGACAGAACGCATCAAACTTATTCCTTGCAACAGGAATGACAATGGTAATTATCCTTGGCGGAATCGACCTTTCAGTTGGTTCGGTAATTGCTTTATCAGGCTGTGTTGCCGCAGGATGCGTAGAGTTTTTAGGATTGCCTGAAATCGTTGGTTTTATTGCTGCAATTCTCGTAGGTGGAGCTGTTGGTGTATTCAACGGTACAGTTATTTCTAAGACAGATATTCCACCATTTATCGTTACACTTGCATCTATGAATATTACAAAGGGTATTGCTCTTGTTTACACACAGGGCGCACCAATCAGATGTATGACAGATGCATTTAAGTTCCCAGGTGCTGGTTATATTGGAAGTATTCCTACTCCTGTAATTTTGATGTTAATCATCTTTATTATTGCAGCACTTATTATCAACAGAACAAAACTTGGCCGTCACATCTATGCGGTAGGTGGAAATGCCCAGGCAGCTAAGTTCTCTGGTATCAATGTAGAGAGTGTAAAGTTTAGAGTATATGCTTACACAGGTCTTATGGCTGGTATCGCCGGCGTTGTTGTAGCTTCAAGACTTTACTCTGGTCAGCCTACAGCAGGTGATGGAGCAGAAATGGATGCCATCGCAGCGGTAGTAGTTGGTGGAACCTCAATGAGTGGTGGTTCTGGTAAGCTGGGCGGCACATTAATCGGTGTGCTTATCATCGGTGTACTGAACAATGGTCTTAACTTACTTGGTGTAGATTCCAACTGGCAGTACATTGTAAAAGGTTTAGTTATTCTTATGGCAGTATATGTTGACTTCATCAGAAGCAAGAAAGCCGCATAAAGACTTTTATTCACAGCCACTGGGGATGACCGGTGGCTGTTTTTTGATTTGTGCAACTTGTTGCGTAATGTTATACTTTTCGTAGGGATTTAAGGGAGAGGTTTATGGAATGAAGAAATGTATTGAAATGGTATCTTTAGGCATATTACTTTGTTTATGCCTTCTTATTGCGCTCAGAGGTAATCTCTCTGGCAGTCAAAGCACAAATCCATCAGAAAGAAAAACTTATAAATTTGGCGCCACTTATATGCAGATGAACAATCCATATTTTCAGGATATGAATGCTCATTTGGAGGAGCTTGTTGAGGTAAATGGCGATATTTTGATTTGCCGTGACCCATCCCAGGATCAGGAAAAACAGAATCAGCAGATAGAAGAAATGATAGCTGAAGGGGTGGATGGCATTTTTCTTAATCCGGTAAATTATGAGACTGTAAAGCCGGCTTTGCTGGCATGTAAAGAGGCTGGGGTGCCAGTCTTTTGTATAGATACAAAGGTTTACGACGAGGAGTATGTAGCCTTTTGTGTTCTTTCGGACAACTATGATGCTGGAGTCCAGTGTGCCAAGGATATGATGAGAAAACGAGATTCTGCCAAGATTATTATTTTGGACAGTCCTAGAACTTATTCCATACAGCAAAGAGTAAAAGGTTTCAAGGATACCATTGCCGGAAATGACAACTATCAGATTGTTATGCAGGAGGTGGGCAACGGCGAGTTGGAAGTATCCATGGACATAATGAATCAGATTATTGAAACAGGAACAGAGTTTGATGTGGTCCTTGGGGGAAATGATCCAACAGCGCTTGGAATACTTGCTTCACTGCAGATGAATCAGATGCAGGATAAGGGAATTCTGATTTATGGCAGTGATGGTTCTCCTGATGGAAAGGTAATGATAAATGAGGGCTATTTAGAGGGCAGTAGTGCCCAGCATCCTTTGGAGATGGCGGAGATAGCGGTGGATATGGCCTACGACTATATGGAAGGTAAAGAGACTGAAAGGCTTGTAATAGTGCCGGTCACTCTTATAACACTTGATAACATAGATGATTTTGATTTGGCGGGTTGGCAATAGTGGTTAAAACGATTTTATTTGAAAGAATTAAAGACACGAGAATGTTTATCGTGGTGGTCAACTTCATAGCTGTTTTGTTTGTAAACTGCGTGGTAATTAACACCACTAACAGTGTGTGCGAAAGCTATAAAGCCAGGGACTTTTTAAACACCTTACATTCTATTCCAGGAAAACCAATATATGGTTTGATTTGGTCACTTGTGCTGTTTGGCTGCTTGATTATTTCCTTTTTCCTGAGAGAGACGGTATTCGATAATAAAATTGGCTTTGTATATGGTTCACTGATATTTGATTTCATAACCAGTGTAGTTTTGATTTTTGTATTAGGCTTCAATTTCAATGGCGTACTATTCATGGTCTTTGCCAATGTAATTGCCTATGCAAAGGGAAATAAAGGAAAGTACCTGATTATTTCAATAGCACTGATAAGTTACCTGCTTACAGATTCCAAGCTGATTTCATTATCTTATCGTATATACGATATTAATGATTATTTTGCCTACTACAACAGTGGTACCCAACAGTATCTGGTTATCTTTTTGAACCTGCTTATATCTTTAAATATTATGCTGTTTATCATCTACTGTATTTTCCTGATACAGCAGCAACAGGGTACCATTGAAAAGATAAATATGCTAAACAGTGAGATTCAAAAGGCTAATGCTGATTTGAAAAATGCAAATGATCAGCTGGAAAAATATGCAAAGATTACTGAGCATATGGGTGAGACTAGAGAGCGTAACAGGCTTGCCCGTGAGATTCACGATACATTAGGACATACTCTTACAGGTTTGTCAGTTGGAATAGATGCCTGCATTGCTACAGTGGATGTGGCGCCGGATGCTACCAAAAAGCAGCTGGTAAATCTTTCTGAGGTGGCTCGAAATGGATTGCTGGAAATTCGTAAATCCGTATCAGAATTAAAGCCGGATGCCATAGAAAGACTGAATCTGGATTCGGCCATTACAAAGATGATAACGGATATGAAATCCATCACTGATGTGGAAATCTACTTCGACTGTAAGATAGATCAGTTGAAATTTGATGAAGATGAAGAGATGGCTATATATCGAGTTATCCAGGAGAGTCTTACAAACGCTGTTCGGCATGGCAAGGCAAAGAAAATCTGGATAGTGATGGATAAGGCAGACAGCTCGGTAAAGCTTGAAATAAAAGATAACGGCATAGGCTGTGAAAATATAGTTAGCGGATTTGGTACGAAGCACATTGCAGAACGAATCAAAATGCTTGGAGGCTCAGTGGATTTTTCGAGTAATAATGGCTTCTGTGTAAAGGCAGAAATACCAATCAGATGGGGTGAAGAATATGATTAATGTTTTAGTTGCGGACGATCAGGAGTTAATTCGTCAGAGTTTACAAATAGTACTTAATACAAAAGAGGATATGAATGTTACAGACACTGTATCAAATGGTCAGGAGGTAATCCAGAGTGTCAGAAAGCAAAAACCTGATGTAATACTTATGGATATCAGAATGCCAAAGATGGATGGCGTGCAGTGTACAAAAATTATCAAGGAGAATTATCCAGATATAAAGATTATTATCCTGACTACCTTCGATGATGATGAATTTGTTTTCAATGCTTTGAAAAATGGCGCCAGCGGATATCTGTTAAAGGGTGTTTCCATGGATGAGCTGGAGGATGCCATTAAAACTGTATACTCCGGCAGGGCAATGATTAATCCTGATATCGCAACAAAGGTGGTGATGCTTTTCAATCAGATGGCAAATCAAAACCTGAAGATAGAAGTGGATAAAAAGGTGGAGGCTCACATTACAAAGACTGAGTGGAAGGTAATTGAGCAGGTTCAATACGGCGCATCAAATAAGGAGATTGCAAAAAATCTTAATCTGTCAGAGGGAACAGTTAGAAATTATATAAGTACCATTTTGGATAAACTTGATTTGCGAGACAGAACTCAGCTGGCAATTTGGGCAGTACAGGCTGGGATTGTTAATCAGTAATTGGGGTATTAAATGGCTAAATACAAGAAGAGAATTATAGCAGGAATTGTAGTGCTGGCTGTTATGGCTGCCGGGTTCCTGATATATGAGAAAAAGAAGAATAGTACGCTGGAAGTAGCAATCTTTGCAGGCAGTTACTGGGATGTGGCTAATGCCAATTCCTATGTAATTATTGATGAGGCTATAGAGCGTTTTGAGGAGTCTCATCCTGGGGTGAAGGTTCATTATTACAGTGGTATAAGAAAAGAAGATTACTCGGAGTGGTTTTCACGAAAAGTACTGAATGGTGATGAGGCAGATGTTTTCCTAGTTCTTGGAGAAGATTTCAACGAATTTGCTGAGCTTGGAGTGATGAAGAACCTGGATTATCTCATAAAGAATGATTCCTCATTTCACACTGGAAAATACTATCAGACATCCTTAAAAGCAGGACAGTATCAGGGGAGACAGTATGCTCTTCCTTACGAGACAGTTCCTACGTTGATGTTCGTGAATAAATCTCTTCTTAACAGAGAAGGATTGTATGTTCCGGAGAATGACTGGACCTGGGATGATATGTACGAAATCTGCAGCAAGGTCACAAAGGATTTGGATGGTGATGGAATCTTAGATCAGTTTGGGACTTACAATTATGGCTGGACGGAGGCTGTTTATTCTAATGGCGCCAGCCTTTTCAATGAAAATGGAACAAAGAGTTATTTCAATGATGAGAAGGTGGTAGAAGCGGTAAAGTTTACCAAGAAAATCTCGGATTTGAATATGGGAACCAGAGTAACAAAGGATGATTTCGATGCGGGAATGGTGGCATTTATGCCACTTCCTTTTACCGATTATCGTACCTACAAAACTTATCCTTACAGAATTAAGAAATACAGAAAATTCCAGTGGGACTGCATCACACTTCCAGCAGGACCTAATGGTGGAAATGTTTCTGCGGTGAATACACTTCTAATGGGCATAAGCAACAGTACCAGTAAAGACAGATTGGCTTGGGAATTCCTAAAGCTTATGACCTATGATGAACAGACACAGTCAGAGATTTTTGAATATTCCCAGGCGGCCTCAGCTTTGCGAAATGTAACAGAATCTCAGGCAACAGCAGATATATTGGCTGAGGATATGGAGAAGAATGAAAAGGTAATCGACAACATTGTCCTCGGTAAAATGATTGAGTATGGAGCGGTCACACCAAAGTTTTCAAAGTACAATGATGCTCTGGCTTTGGCTGACAATGAAATAAATGAGCTAATTTATAATGGGGGCAATATCGAGAATTCCTTGAGAATACTGCAACGACAGATAACGGTATTTTTGAAGAGATAAAAGTTCACAATTGAAGCATTGACTTTCTTTTCAAAACCATAATATAGTTAGTGTAATCCATTTGGTGTTGGATTGATTTTTGTAAAGGGGGTCTGGTTATGATAAAAGATCAGGACAAAAGAGCTATAGAAGCTATGTGTAGCTGTGGAATGGATTTGGAGACACTTTGTAAGAGTTTTCCAGACTTTTCAGCAGAGGAGATTAAGATAATTTTTGATAATTATCAGGGCATTAGAGATGATGGAGTAGGCATCAAGCTTGGAATTAACTGCTCTTAACATAATTGAATAGTACATTTTGAGGACCTGTATAGGTCCTCTTTTTATTGCAAATTTTAGGGATTTGTTGCGCTTGAGTTGCGCAAGAATAATGAAATAATAGACAAAATGTATATTCAATAATTGTTATTGTTTCCGAAAATGACAAAGATTATTGACACGGATGAGTATTATCAGCTATTTTAAATATCGAAAAGTGCTGGAACCGTTTCCAAAATACCGGTAAATGCGAAACCGTTTGCGCACTAAAATGGGGACCCTAATATAATGTATTGAAAATTTTGGAGGTTAGAATGTTAAACAGGAGAAAAGGTTATAAGGTTTTATCGCTTTTGATGGCCGCTGGTCTTTTATTCAGTGGTTTTAATTGGTCTTCACAGACAGCAGAGGCTGCACAGTTAAATGAGTACGGCCTCCAGAGTAATATTAAAGACGGCAATATTTTACATTGCTTTGACTGGACTTATCAGCAGATAATTGATGAACTTCCAAACATTGCAAAGGCAGGTTTTTCTACAGTTCAGACTTCGCCAGCACAGGCAGCAAGCTGTTCAAGAGGTGGAATCTGGTATATGCTTTATCAGCCAAATGGTTTCTATGTTAGCGATGCAGGTCTTGGTTCAGAAAATGATTTAAGAAGACTTTGCCAGGAAGCTGACAAATATGGAATCAAGGTTGTAGTAGATGTGGTAGCAAATCATCTTGCTGGTAATCACGCAAACATCGATGGTACCCTTAAGGATTCAAGTCACTGGCATAATGAGTGGGGCGGTATTGATTACAACAATCGTCATCAGATTACTCACAGAGATATCGGTATGCCAGATATCAATTCAGAGGATCCTTATGTTCAGAATAAAGTAAAGAGTTACATTTCTCAGCTTAAGTCAGACGGAGTTGATGGAATCAGATGGGATGCAGCAAAGCATATCTCACTTCCATCAGAGAATTGTAGCTTCTGGAGAAATGTAATTGATAATTCAATTTTCAATTATGGTGAGATTCTTGATCAGCCTGTAACAGGCAATGGTTCATATGCAGACAGACTTATGAGTGAGTACACAGATTATATGTCTGTAACTGATTCAGTTTATAGTGCTACAGTAATGAGTGCTTTAAATCAGGGTTCTGTTCCAAGCAGCTATGGTTATTGGACAACAGTAAATGGTATCGAAGATAATGAGATTGTTTACTTTGCAGAAAGCCACGATACATATTCTAATCACTCACAGGGTGAGGGCGGCTGGACTAAGTACATCGACCAGAATAAAGTTGACAGAGCATATGCAATCCTTGGTTCAAAAGCAAATTCATCAGCACTTTACTTCTCAAGACCATATGCTAAAGAAAAGACAGCAATCAAGGTTGGCGAAAAGGGAAGCACACACTTTACAAGCCCTGAAGTTGCTGCAGTAAATAAGCTTCATAACCAGTGTGCAGGCGAGAAGGAATACTATTCTACATATGGAAATGTAGCTATTGTAGCAAGACAGTCAGGTGCTACACTTGTTTTAGGCTCAGGTTCTAATCGTGATGTGTATGTTACAAATCCTGGAAGCACACTTAGAAATGGTACATATAAGGATCTTGTAAGTGGAAGTACATTTACAGTAGATGGATCAAATATCAGAGGTCACGTTGGATCAACAGGTATTGCTGTTTTACTTAAGGAGGGAGAACCAACACCAACACCAACACCAACACCAACACCAACACCAACACCAACACCAACACCAACACC